>Ga0265327_10001511_pt1 | contig 28784 bp, 27 predicted proteins | sample 41621metaG_FD_202089 | JGI IMG/M metagenome (GOLD analysis project Ga0265327, IMG submission 202089) | Rhizosphere microbial communities from Carex aquatilis grown in University of Washington, Seatle, WA, United States - 4-16-21 metaG | ecosystem: Host-associated > Plants > Roots > Rhizosphere...
GCGTGTCGCGCGCCTGCGCAGACGACGGTTGTCTCGTCCCGGCGGCCGGCCCGCCTCCATCCACGACAGGGATTGCACCAGCGATCGATCTACAGACTTGACCTCAGCATGGGCGGATGCCATCGCCGAGGTTCGAGGAGCAGCGCCGCGGCGCTGCCCATGAGCGCGGCCCGGGCCCGCAGCCTCCGAAGTCGGGGGACTCGGAACGGGTCGCGTCGGATTCAAACACGAGGGAAACGGAGAGAAACACCAATGAATCGATTCAGAGTCCTGGGGCTTGCGCTGGTAGCCGTCTTCGCGCTCGGCGCGGTCATGGCCGCCGGTGCTTCGGCGACACCGACGTGGAAATACTGCGCCAAGGCACCCAAGAACGAAGCCAAAGAATACACCGGTAAATTCAGCGACAAACTGTGTAGCGCCGGCGTCGAAAAAGGCGGCAAATACGAACTCGTTGAAGGAATCGGCAAAGGCAAGAAATTCAAGGGCAAGGGTGGCACCGCCATCCTGCACAACGTGATTCCGGGCAAAGGCGACATCAAGGTCGAATGCGCCTCGTTCAAGGACGAAGGCCAGGTTGCCGCACCGAACAAAGTGTTCGGCGTGAAAAGCACGTTCTCGAAGTGCAAATCACTTGGCGCGCCCTGCGCCTCCGGAGCCAAGAAGGAAACGATCACGACTGAAACGCTCGCCGGTCAGCTCGGCTGGCTCAACAAAGCCGGAAACAAAGCCGGTGAGTCGCTGACGAGCGAAGCAACACCGAACACGGGCTACCTGGCTCAGTTCGAATGCACCGGGCTCGCGAAAGTTCGCGTCCACGGCGCCGTGATCGGCGAAGTCACACCGGTCGGGAAAGTCTCCAAGGAATCGACGACCGTCTTTGCGGTCGGCCCCTACCTCGGTGAACTCTCCCCCGGCTACACGCCGCTGACCAACCCGCCGGCGTTCGAAGAAGGTCCGGTTGGCGTCCTGCTGACCGAACTGAACGGTCCGGAAACCGGCAACGTGTGGGCGCCTGAAGGCGGCCTCCCGTCCGGTCAGGAAGGCACCGCCGTCAACAAGGGCGAAAGCCTGGAGATCTCCTAACCGAGATACAGCGGTGACAGCGGCTGCAGAGCCGCAGGATGAAGAGCGTGGGGCCCTCCGGGGCCCCACGTTTCGTTAACCGGGGCGGGCCTCAGCGCCGCTCGGGGATTGCCGGCCCGTCGACGCTCGCCTACGGCTCCACCAGTCCGGCGCGGATCGCGTAGCGGGTCAGCTCGACCCGATCGTGCAGACCCAGCTTCTCCAGGATGTGGGCACGGTGGCTGTCGACCGTCTTCTCACTGATGAAGAGGGCCTCGGCGATCTGCCTGTTCGTGTAGCTCTCGGCCACCAGCTTGACGATTTCGGTCTCGCGCTTGGTCAGGGGATCGTCGGGCGTCTCGCCCGCCCGTGCGCGGCGCAGATAGTCATCGATCAGCGAGGTCACTGCGCCCGGATAGAGGAAGGGCTCGCCGCGAATCGTCGCCCTGCAGGCTTCGATGAGATCCAGGTCGGCGACGTTCTTGACCACATAGCCCGATGCCCCGGCCCTGAGGGCCTGGTAGAGGTACTGCTCGTTCTCATGCATCGAGAGCATCAGGATCGGCAGGTGGGGCCGGCGCCTGTGCAGCTCGGCCGCCGCCTGCAGGCCCGTCATGCGCGGCATGGCGATGTCCAGGATCGCCAGGTCCACCTCCTGCCCCGCCGCGAGGCTGAGCGCCTCTGCTCCGTCCCCCGCTTCGAGCACGACTTCGAGGTCGGGCTGGGCGTCGAGGATCAGCTTCAGGCCCCGGCGGACAAGGTTGTGGTCATCCGCCAGCAGAATCTGGGACTTGAGAGCGCTCATTGCCCCGCGCCCAGTGGCACCTCAAGGGCCAGCTCTGTACCTTCCCCGGCGCTGGGAGGCCCGATCGTGAGGGTGCCGCCGGCCAGCATGGCCCGTTCCTGCATTCCCCTGATCCCGTTTCCCTCGCGCTTACGAGGGCGCATGCCTTTGCCGTGGTCGCGGATCCGGAGGGTCAGCGAGCCGTTCCTGCGCGCGAGCGCCAGTTCGACCCGGTTCGACCCGGAGTGGCGGGCCACGTTGGTGAGACCCTCCTGGGCGATCCGGTAGACGGCCAGCTCGGCTTCGTCGGCCAGCCGGACGGGAACATTGGGCAGCACCGGATGTACGGCGATCCCGGTCCGCGTGGAGAACGTGTCGCAGAGGGCCTCCACGGCAGTGGACAGGCCGAGATCCCTGAGGACCTCAGGCCTCAGCTCCGTGGCGATCCGCCGCACATCCTCGAGGCTCGAGCGGGCCGCGTCCTGCGCCTCAGCGAGTTCGTGCTTCATCTCAGGCGGGAGGCGGTCCTGAACCCGCCCGAGCTGGAGCAGTACCGCCGTGAGCGTCTGGCCGACCTCGTCGTGGAGTTCCTGGGCCACCCGCAACCGCTCGGACTCGTGGGCCGCCAGGACTCGACGTGCCGCCTGAGCGCGCTCCAGCTCGAGCCGGTCGAGCATCTCGTTAAGCGTCGTCGCCAGCTCGCCCGCCTCGGAGGTGAGGCTGGCGTCCCGGATCCTCTCGCCCGGCTGCGCGGGGTCCAGACGCCGGGCCCTCGCCGTCAGCTTCTGAAGCGGCACGACGATGTGGCGAACCATCGCGGTGTTCAGCAGCACCACCAGGGCGAGGGCGGCAATGAGGAGCTCGTCCGCCGCGATTTCGGACACCCTGCGCGGGTCGAGGAGCACGAAGATGGCGACGCAGGTTGCCAGCAACAGCAACACGTTCGCAACGACGATGCGTGCGAACAGGGGCATGTATCCCCGCGCGTCCGAGTCGTGTCTCCTCCTCCGCCGCCTCCCCGGTCGGCCCATGACTCAATTGTGGCTCGCCCGAGACTCCGAACACGCCGTTTCCTTCCCCATGGAGCGGTATTTGTCAGCGGCCTGACTTGAAGCCCCCGATTCTTTCGTACGGCGCGGGTATTCACCCCCACGCAGGGCGCCAGCGGGGCGGCGGGGCGCGCCTCCGCCATACACTCGGGCTCGTGGGCCTCCCCCTGATCGGCACCCTGGACGCCTTCACCGGCCGGGCACTCGAGAGCACCGTCGGCGCTCATCACCGACGACGCCTGCGTCGCGCCGGACGGGCCGAACAGCTCGATCCTCCGGTGAACTCGGGACTCTGGACGGCCGGCGATCCACCCCCTCGGGCAGGCTGCAGCTTCGAGGTGCTCGTCGACGGCTCGCAGGCCCTGCCACGAATCGCCCATGCGATCGAAGGAGCCCGATCGCACGTGCACATCGCCGGGTGGCATCTCACGCCCGACTTCGGCTTGACCCGCGACGCGGGCGCGCAACAGCTCCGCGACCTGCTCGGCCAGGTCGCGGAGCGGATCGACGTGCGCGTGCTGCTCTGGGCAGGAGCGCCGGCACCGGTCTTCAGCCCTTCCCGTTCAACCGTCCGGGATGTCCAGGGCGAGCTCACGAGGGGCACGGCCGTCCAATGCGCGCTGGACGGTCACGAGCGCCCGATGCACTGTCACCACGAGAAGCTGGTGATCATCGACGACGAGATCGCATTCGTGGGCGGCATCGACCTGACCTCGCTCGGGGGCGACCGCTTCGACACCAACGACCACCCGATGCGGGGTCGTCTCGGTTGGCATGACTCGGCAAGCCGCATCGAGGGCCCGGCCGTGGCTGACGTGGCAGCCCATTTCAGGGCGCGCTGGCATGCGGTCACCGAGGAGAAGCTCGAGGAGCCGCTCTCGCCTCCCGAGGCCTCGGGTCCGATCGAGCTGCAGGTGGTGCGCACGGTGCCCGAGAAGATCTACGACTTCTTGGCGAACGGGGACTTCCGGATCCTCGAGGCCTACACGCGCGCCCTGCGCTCTGCGACCCGGCTGGTCTACCTCGAGAGTCAGTTCCTCTGGTCTGCCCAGGTCGTCGAGATCCTCAGCGCCAAGCTCCGCCGGCCGCCGACTGAGGAGTTTCGCGTCGTGGTCCTGCTGCCGGCCAAGCCGAACAACGGAGCCGACTGCACCCGAGGCCAGCTGGCAGCCCTCATACGCGCCGACGATGGAGCAGGACGATTCCTGGCGTGCACGCTCTCGTCACGGACCGGGAACCTCTCGGGCCCGCTCTACGTCCACTCGAAGATCGGGATCGTCGACGACGCCTGGATGACCGTCGGCTCGGCCAATCTGAACGAGCACTCCTTCTTCAACGACACCGAGATGAACGTCATCACCTGCGACCCGGCCCTCGCCCGTGCGACCAGGCTCCGGCTGTGGTCGGAGCACCTCGAGCTCCCCCTCGAGGAGGTCTCCGGCGACCCCTCAGCGGTCGTGGACGACCTGTGGCGACCGATCGCGGTAGAGCAGCGAGAACGACTCGAGCGCCACGACGCGCAGACCCACCACCTGCGCGAGCTCCCAGGGGTCTCGCGACGCTCGATGGCACTCCTCGGCCCGATCGACAGCCTGCTGGTCGACGGCTGAGGGTCCCGGCCCTCGACTACCTGACCAGTCGAACCTCCGCGGACGTCTCGCGACGTAGGCTCCTCGCGAATAAGTTCCCGCCCCGGCTGAACCTGTGGCGCGGCAACAGGACGATCCCCATCCCATGCTCGGCAACCCACTCGGCCAGCGGCGGCTGGGGACATCCGGCGAGCAGGATGAAGGTGGCCCGGCCGGCGACCGAGCCGAGCAGCTCCCGGGCGAACCTGAGGTCGAGCTTTGCTTCGTCGCGAATGGCCGCGTTGTAAGGGCCCTCGCCGCCTGAACGTACCCATCTCGCAGGGCGGGCCTGTGGAGCCAGCGCCACGACCGCGAGCAGGCGCCCGCCGTTTGCAAGTTCGGCGCCCTCGCGAAGGGCGGCCTCACCAGCGGGGGAGCGCTCGAACACGACCGCGGCCCGGGCCGGAGCTCCCGCTTCGGGGCCACCATGAATGGAGCCTTCCTCAAGATCTATGCAGAGGGCGGGCATCACGATCAACGTTACACCCGGCTCACACCCCTGTGGGCCTCAGCTAGATCTGTTGAGCCGCTCGCAACATGCTGAAGCAAGCGGACACACGGTCGATACAGGACGTCGTGACTCGGATCCCGTTTCAACGCGCACGCCCGCTCCTGTCTCTGACCCTCTGCCTGCTGCTGCTCTGCCTCGGCGCAACGGCCGCCCCGGCCGGTGCGGCCACCAACCCGAGCAACTGGAATCGCTCACGTCAGCGCCAGGTCGTTGCCGCCGGCCTGATGGAAGGTGCCGGGGAATCCTTCAATGGAGCGGGCCTGTTGAGCGCCGCGCAGGCAAACAGATCGATGGCGGCCCTCGCCGCACGTCTGCAGAGCGAAGCGCCCCAAGCCGGGGAAACGGCCTACTCGGGGGAAGCAGGCCCGAGCGCGCCGAGGGTTGTGCACACCTCCCGGAACCCGGTGAGCGTCAGGACCTTCGACAGAATGCTGATCGAACAACTCGGCCTCGGAGACGTCGCGTCGAAGGTGCAGAGCAGCACGGTCGCGGCCGCCCTGCATCCGCCCTCCTACTTCGGATCGGAGACGGTCGCTCGGCTGCTCGAACTTCGCTTCGAGCAGCCCGTCGGCTCACAGCGGATGGATCTCTTCCCCGTTGACCCGATCACCCGCGCCGAAGCCGCCACGTCACTTGGGAGGGTCCTCGAACTCGGCCGGTGGGGAGTCTCGAGTGCCCGCGAATCACTGTCCGCCTTCGAACTGCCGGCGATGAGCGCGGCGCAACGCCAAGCTCTTCAGATCGCAGTCTCCCGGATCGGCTACCCCTACATCTGGGGTGGCACCACCGACGACACGAGCGACGGCCTCGAACATGGGGGCTTCGACTGCTCGGGGTTCGCATGGCGCGTCTTCAAGGTCTCAGGGCTCCCCTCGGGACAGCAGATCCAGGGACGAACGGCTGCTGAACAGGCTCGAGAGATTCCGCGCTCGCAGCGCCTGCGAATCACCCAGCTCAAACCGGGCGACCTGCTGTTCTTCGGCTCGGCCCACTTCACTTCCAGGGCGACCGAGGCCAACGTGATCCACGAGGGGATCTACCTGGGTGACAACTGGGTCATCCACTCATCCGGGCAGGGCGTCTACGTCGTCCCGCTCAAAGGGAGCTGGCTCGGCAATTCGTTTGCCTGGGGCCGCCGCGTGATCGGCTGACGAGCCCGATGAGGAACGCGGCAATCAGTCGCCGTGGATCCGCCTGACGGGCTGGACGTGTGAGACGAGTCGGCCGTCCTCGAGCGAATGCACCGCAAAGCCCAGGGGCAGCGGCGCGACGTCGAACGGCAGCTCATCCAGCGGGCGAAGGTCCAGGAGGACCGCCGAGTTTGTGCTGGGGCAGATCAACAGCGGCCGTCCGGCGAAGCTGCTGAGCATCGTCGTGTGGGCGTGCCCACAGGTGATCGCCTGCACCTGAGGCTGCTCGCGGATCAGCGCCTCGAGCGCCCGGCGGTCGCCGGCGTCGAGGGCGATCTGATCCATGGCCCGGATGCCGCTCATCACGGGCGGATGGTGAAGCGCCAGGAGGGTCGGTCGATCGGGCTCCTCGGCCAGTGCCTCCGACAGCCACCCGAGCTGATCGGCGCCCAGGGCGCCCGCGTCGCTTCCGGGCATGACACTGTCGAGGCCGACCAGCCTCAGATCGCCACAGTCGACCGCGAAGTTGACCGGTGATCCGGCGGGGGCCGGGGCAGGGCCGAAGTGCTCACGGAGCATGTCCCTGTCGTCGTGGTTGCCGGGGATCGCGTGTATCGGGATGCCCAGCTCGAGCAGGAGCCGCCGGGCCTGCTCGTAGGCCTCCCGCGAAGGTTCGTCGACCAGATCGCCGCTGATCACCACGGCCGTGGGAGACGGTTGCAGGGCAGCCAGTTGCCCGATCGCCCGTTCAAGGCGCCGGGCAGCGCCGGCGCCCTCCTCCCCTGCCCTCAGGTGCAGGTCGCTCAGCTGGGCCAGGATTGTCACAGCCGAGATGATGACCGGTCCGGAAAACTACGCGCGCCCAACGCGTAGTCCCCACTCTGAGGGTTCCTCCGCAGGGCGCCGATGCTCGCTCCATGTCGATCGACGTCGAGGCCACCGGACCTCCACCAGCCTTCGACCTGCGGGCGGCACTGGTGCAGCTGGTCGAAAGGGGCGGATCGGACCTCTGCGTGAAGGCCGGCAACCGGCCCCTGATTCGCATCGACGGTGAGCTTCACTGGCTGGACGAGAACGAACGCGAACTCGGCCCCGATGACACGATGGAGGCGCTCCACTCGGTGCTCCCAGAAGCGCGGGTGCAGGAGTTCGAGACTCTGCACGAGATCGACTTCGCCTACTCGATCCCCAACTTCGGACGGTTCCGGGTCAACGGCTACATGCAGAGGGGGGCCGTCTCGATGGTCTTCCGCCTGGTGCCCCATGCGGTCCGGACGCTCGAGCAACTCGGCATGCCCGACGTGATCCGCACGCTGGCCGAGGAGGAGCGCGGCGTGATCCTCGTGACCGGTACCACCGGGAGTGGGAAGTCCACAACCCTGGCGGCGATGATCGAGCACATCAACGACACGGCCTTCAAGCACATCGTCACGATCGAGGACCCGATCGAGTACCTGCACAGCGACCGCAAGTCGGCCATCGACCAGCGCGAGCTCGGCAGCGACACGGACTCCTTCGAAATCGCTCTTCGCCGGGTTCTGCGCCAGGACCCCGACGTGATCCTGATCGGCGAGATGCGCGACGAGACAACCGTTCGCACGGCCCTGGCCGCTGCCGAGACGGGCCATCTGGTCCTCTCGACGGTCCACGCGATGGACGCTCCCGAGACGATCAGCCGAATCCTCGACTTCTTCCCGCCCACCCAGCACCAGCAGGCGCGGGCGATGCTGGCGGGGACGATCAAGGGGATCATCTCCCAGCGCCTCGTGCCGAGGGCCGACGGCATTGGCCGGATCGCCATCGCCGAGGTCCTGACGATGACCGGCCGGGTCCATGACCTGATCCTCGACTCCAAGCGCACGGGCGAGCTGACGGACGTGATCGGCGAGGGCCAGTACTACGGGATGCAGACCTTCGACCAGGCCCTCTATGAGGCCCTCCGCGCGGGAATCGTCTCAATGGAGGACGCGATGCACTACGCCACGCGACCCCACGACCTCAAGCTGCTGATCGGCGCCGAAGGGCACCTGCACACGACGATGGAGGATGTCGAACAGGTGTCCCCGACGGCCGCCGAAGCGGGCTCGTCGGGGACCCTGTTGGTCTAGCTGCCCTCCGTGGTCCTCAGATCCCGGGCGGGACGAAGCTGAGGTTGCCGCCGGCGAGGGTCACTTCTTCGAGTTCGCCTTCCATGCGGCCGTTCGTGAATTCTGCTTCCCCGGCCGGGTTCAATTTCGTCCCGCTGTAGCTGCACAACGGAGTGAGTTTGACCGTCGAGGTGATGCCTTTGGCTTCCCATTCGATGTCAAGCCGTTCGCGGAATTCGCCGAATTTTTTGGCAGGGCCACCTTCCAGTTTTTCTTTTTCGGTGGCGTATTCGGAAGCTTCGTAGGTCCGTTCGGGCTTGGTTTCGGCGACGCTCGGCACCCACTGTGCCGGGATCGTCACTTCGCAGGTGCTGTTGGTCGGGCCGAAGGTCACAGCCGAGGGCCCGATTTTGAAGGAGCCGTTGGAGTGGAATTCCATCCCCAGCGTGAAGCTCGCCGAAACGGATTCTTCAAGGCCCCCGCCCAGCGAGCGCTTCGCCACGCACTGGCGGAACTTGACTTCCTGGAAGAACGTTTCCGATTCGCCCAGCGTCACCGAGCCAGTCGACGCGAGTTCTTTTTCACATTCTTCGAACTTGTAGGGCCCAAGGACCATTTCGCCGGCTTCCCCGATGCCTTTGACCGATCCGGCCACCGACGCCTTGAATTTCCCGAAGACCGGTTTTTCTTTGGCGGCAAAGGCCGGCGACGCCAGCAGCCCCACCGTCAGAACACTCATCGCCAGAGCGATCACGACCGTCGTCCGTCTCATCCCTGGATCTCCTTGCGTTTGAAAAGCGAAGGTATGTAAGCGACCCTCGCGCCGGCGATCCCCTCCTGCTTCTCGCCCGCACAACCTCACCTCGGGGTCGGTCGGGCGAACATACCACGGCGGGAATGTCCATGTGTCAGCTGGACGTGACGGGTGATACAGACGTCCAGCCGCAGTTCTTGGGAGGTGAGCCGGTGCCCCCGCCTCAGGGGGTCACGAGATGCTGCAGCTGGAAGACCCTCACGTCGGCCTTCAGCGGGAGTCCGTGAGCTTCCAGCGCCGGCAGCAGGATGTCCTCGTCGAAGCGGCGCGCGTACTCCTCCGACTCCCAGATCTGGGCGACCTGGATGACGCCATCCTCTTCGCTGGCGCCGTGCATGATCAGCCCCAGAGGATGCTTGCGGTCGATGTCCAGCTCGGCGCGCATCGCCTCGTAAGCCTCGCGGCTCATACCTCGGTTCATGATCCTCAGGATCACTGTTCGACTCCAAACGGTCAGCATTCCACGCGCCGCCTGGCGCGCGCTCCCCCCTCGAACCGATGTTACCCCGGGGGAGATGACAGCGCGCCACCGGCGAGTGCCCCAGGAGTCCCTGGCTAAGCTGCGGCGATGCCCCGGAGAAGCCGATGATCGCCTTCAGCTGTCCCGTCTGCGCCCATCTGGTGACGTTCGAGAGCGTCCGCTGCCTGAACTGTTCGAGCGAGATCGGCTTCGATCCGGCACGGCGCACCATGCGCCCGGCCGCCGCCGGAGCGGAAGGAGCCTCGCGCTGCTCGAACCAGGAGATCGCCGCCTGCAACTGGCTTGCCGCCGAGAACGACCCGCTGTGCCTCAGCTGCGCCTTGACGAGGACGCGTCCCAACGACAACGACGAGGACGGGCTGGGCGGGTTCGCTGCAGCCGAGCGGGCCAAACGCCGTCTCCTGTTCGAGCTCCTCGACATGGGCCTGCCGGTGGTGGGCTGGAGCGAACGCGACGGGGGGATCGCCTTCGACCTGCTCTCGAGCGAGCACGAACCCGTCGGCACCGGCCACGCCGACGGCGTCATCACGCTCGACCTGGCTGAGACGGATCCCGCTCATCGCGAGCGCCTGAGGGTCAAACTGGGCGAGCCGTACAGAACCGTCCTCGGACACTTCCGCCACGAGATCGGCCACTACTACCAGACCGTCCTCGTCCCACCCGGATCGCCCGAGGAGGCTCGCTGCCGCGAGCTGTTCGGCGATGAGCGCGAGGACTACAGGGCGGCCATGGAGCGCTATTACGCCAACGGCCCCGAGGAGGGGTGGGAGCGCGAGCACGTCAGCGCCTACGCGACCATGCACCCCTGGGAGGACTGGGCTGAGACGTTCGCCCACTATCTACACGTGCGCGACACCCTCCAGACGGCGGCCGCCTACGGGGTGCGCGTCGACGGGCCGTCGGTGGCGACCGCCGATCTCGCGCCGCTGGAGTCCCAGCCGCGTGCGGTCGGCGGAGACGTGGGAGAGATGCTCGAGGCCTGGATCCCTCTGACCTACGCGCTGAACGCCATCAACCGAAGCATGGGCGCCCTCGACCTCTATCCCTTCGTCCTCGGCCCGGCCGTTGAACGCAAGCTGGAGTTCGTGGGCGGCCTGATCGCCCGAGCCCCAGCGGGTGCTCCGGCGATCGCCTGACGTGCGTCCCGTTCGGCTCGCACTTCCCGTCGCCGTCGCGCTGGTGGCCAGCGTCCTTCCGGTCTCCGCGGCGTCGGGCGCTCCGCCCGAATGCCAGGACACCTTCACCGGGTCCGGCACATGGAGCGGACCGGGATGGTCAAACGGCACGCCTCCCAAACCAGCTGAAGTCGCCTGCCTTGCCACCGGCGCCGAACTGACTCTCTCGAGCGGCGAAGAACCGACGCTCGCGGGTCTGAGCATCTCAGGCGGGACGTTTATCCTGAACGGGACACTTACCGCGCCGACGACTCTCACGGGCGGTCTCCTTTCAGGCACCGGCACGATCAAGGGTCAACTCACCAACACGGGTGGCACGGTGGCTCCAGGTGCCCCGCTGGGAACACTCAAAGTGGAAGGCGGCGACTACGTCCAGGGAGAAGGCGGGACGCTGCGCATCTACGTGGAAGGAAAGGAAGCGCTGCAGTACTCGGTACTGGATGTCGAGGGCCAGGTCTCGCTCGGCGGAACGCTCACTCTCATGCCAACAGCCGGCTACCTGTCCACGGCCGCCGCGGGGGACATGCTGCGAGTCATCACCCACACCGAAGCCATCTCAAACGGCTTCTCGACGACCCAGGCCAGCCCTCCGCTGGAACGGGGGCTGGGCGTCACCGCTGAGACACTGTTTCCCGAAGAAACGATCGAGGCGATGATCGTCGCTCCAGGCCAGCCCGAAGCGGATCTCCCGCCCGTCGTCACGGGGGGCACCTTTGTTGGCGAAACGCTCAGCGCAGCCAATGGCTCTTGGTTCAACTACGTCGAAGACCGCAGCCTCCAGTGGGAGCGGTGCTCGATCTCCGGTAGCGGCTGCACCGAAATTGGCGGCGCGACCGGACAGACCTACACGACCAGACCCATTGACGCGGGCCACACGATCCGCGTGGTCGAATCCGTGAGCAACCAGAGCGGAGTGGGTGGCCCGAGCGCCTCGGCCCCGACGGCGGTCATCCAGAACATTCCTGTACCTGTGAACACCTCGGCTCCCCGGATCACCGGCCACCCCGAAATCGGATCGACGCTCTCCTGCTCACCCGGCGGCTGGACTCGGGCCTCGACGGGCTTTGCCTACGAATGGACCAGGGACGGACTGGCGATCGACGGCGCCGTGAGCTCCTCCTACGTGGTCACCTCCGAAGATGAAAAGCATGCAATCGGTTGTGTGGTTCGCGGTATCAATCAGTCGGGAGCCGGACTGCCCGCGAAGAGCACCACCGTGACGATCGCCATGGCTGCGCCGCTGGCGCTGCGCTGCTCCAGCCGCCCGATCGAATTGACCCGCGTTCTCCTCAGTGGCCACTCCGTCTATTTGGGGGGTGTGGCGCTTGGAAGCTTCGCCGGGCGGAGGGTGACGATCTCGCTCAGCGGCATCCCCCGCAGGTTCGCGGCCGGCAGGGGTGGCACAACAACCGTCTCCGCCAACGGAAGCTTTGCGCTCAAGCTCCCGCGCCCCGGAGGGCCGCAGGCCCTTGCGGCCCTCTACACGGCCAAGGTCGCCGGCCACGCTTCTCCCCCACAGAAGCTCGGCCGCGAACTGCTGCTGGTCGGGGAACGGGCGGCGGCCGGGGGAACACTGGTCACCTTCAAGGGCTCGGGCCCTCTGGGGAAGGGAACTCACCTGATCACCATCGTCCGCCAGACCGGCTGCACGACGAGCGAAGTCGTCCTGCGCAAGCCCATGGTGAGGGGAGTGATCAAGATCCTCCTTCCCGCGCCGGCCACCGGTGCGGGAGCCACCTTCTACTACCGGGCCCAGACCCCCGTCGGGCACCGCCTCAGCTCCTCGCTGCCCATAGCCGTAAAATAGTTGCTAGCGCAACTATGCGGTATGATCCAGTGATGGAACTGGGCATTGCCACATTCGCCGACATGGCCGGAGGGATCAGCCCCGAGCAGCGGATGAGAGAGTTGATGGAGGAGATAGAGCTCGCCGAGGAGCTCGGCCTGGACGTGTTCGGTCTGGGCGAGCACCACCGGCCAGACTTCCTCATCTCCTCGCCGACCGTCGTCCTGGGTGCGGCCGCCGTCAGAACCAACCGCATACGCCTCTCCAGCGCTGTCACGGTCCTCAGCTCCGAGGACCCGGTTCGCGTCTTCCAGCAGTTCGCCGAGGTCGACCTGCTCTCGGGCGGGCGCGCCGAGATCATGGCCGGACGGGGCTCCTTCACCGAGTCCTTCCCCCTCTTCGGCTACGACCTCGATCACTACGACGAGCTCTACGGCGAGAAGCTGGAGCTGCTGCTGGCTCTGCGCGAGGAGGGGCCGGTGAACTGGTCCGGGCGCCACAGGGCTGCGCTGACGGACACGACCGTCTGGCCCCGGCCGGTGCAGAAGCCGCTCCCCGTCTGGGTCGCCGTCGGCGGCTCGCCGCAGTCGGTCGTCAGGGCGGGAGCCCTTGGACTGCCGCTGACGCTTGCCATCATCGGAGGCCAGCCGGCCCGCTTCGCGCCGCTGATCGACCTCTACCGCTCGAGCCTCCAGGAGAGCGGACATGACGCCTCGGTGGGGAAGGTCGCAATCAACACGCATGCCTTCGTCGCCGAGACCCGGGCACAGGCCGATTCGGCCTTCGCGGCCCCCTACCTGCAGATGATGAACCGGATCGGCCGCGAGCGCGGCTGGCCGCCGGCCGGGCGGCAGCAGTACGAAGCCCTCGGGACACCCGATGGCGCGTTAGCGGTCGGCTCGCCCGAGGAGGTGGCCGAGAAGATCCTGATGGAGCACCGCCTGTTCGCCAACGACCGCTACATCGCTCAGATGAGCGTCGGGGCCGTCCGCCACGACGACGTGATGCGCTCGATGGAGCTGTTCGGGACGAAGGTTGCGCCGCTCGTCCGCGCCGAGCTCGCAAACGCATCAACGCCATCCCCGCAGCCGGCGGGCGACTCGCTAAATTGATCTCCATGGACGATCAATCGATCCTGGCCCGCATCGAGTCGCTGGTCGCAGAGGAGCACAAACTCCAGTCTCAGGAGCAGGACGAGGCAGCCCACGGCGAGGACCCGGCCGAAGACCGCAATCGTCTCGAGGCCGTCTCGGTTGAGCTGGACCGGTGCTGGGATCTGCTGCGCCAGCGACGCGCTTTGCGTGAGGCGGGAGCCAACCCGGACGCGGCCGAGCCGCGTGATCCGGGAACCGTCGAGCACTACCTCCAGTAGGCGCCACGGGGGCGCCACTGGCTGCTAGGACGCCGCCGCCAGGCCGGGGAAGGCGAACAGGCCGAGTAGCTGTGTCAACCCGCCAGGGTCGCCTTCGATCCTGAGGGCGCCCGTCGCCTGCGCCTGCGCCGGACTGATCCGGCCGGTGAGAAGGCCGTGCCAGCTGGCGTCGTCGGTCCAGAGCACCAGGTCGGCATCCTCAGGGGCGCCGGCGGTGACGGTGAGAGTCCTCCCTTTCCCCTGAACCGTGAACGGGCCGTCGCTGAGGTGCAGCTCCCAGGTCATTGCACGCTTGAGGGACGCTCCGGGGTCATGGAAGGCGACCATGGCGGCGGCCAGCCATCGCGACCGCGTCGCGACATCCGGGGGCAGGCTTCCCATGCTCTTCGTCCCCCACCGCCCGAGGGCCATCAGGATCGGTTCGAGCTCACGGCCCAGCGGGGTCAGCTCGTAGACCGTCCCGCCATCCGGCAGCGGGAGCAGCCGACGCTGCACCACGCCGGCCATCTCGAGGTGTTTGAGGCGGTCGGCGAGCGTGTTCGTGCCGATACCCGGCAGACCCTCCGCCAGATCCGTGAAACGGAGGGGCCCGAGCAGCAGATCACGGACCAGCAGAGGCGACCAGCGGTCACCGACCAAATCGAGCGCCGTGGCGACGCCACAGAGCTGTTTGTAGCTACGAGCCATGGGACTCAGGATACGCTGCCATTAGGACATCTCACACGCGTTTAGCAACCGTACTTGTGCATTGCAAGCACCGTGATAGGGTCTCGCCCGCCGTCCGGCCAGGCCGCCACGGCTCGACCGGAACACCCGAGAACGAAAGGAATCCGATATGCGCTCCTATGAAGCCACGTCGCTGATCAGCGCCTCACCCGAGCAGGTCTGGAAGGTGCTCAGCGACACAGCCGCCTGGCCCGCATGGAACTCGGGAGTGAGCAAGGTCGATGGGAATCTCGCCCTGGGCCAGAAGCTGACGATCGCTGTCGAGGCCAATCCGGGCCGCGCGTTTCCCGTCAAGGTGACGGCCATCGAGGAGCCCAGCCGGATGGTCTTCCGCGGAGGCATGCCGCTGGGACTGTTCACCGGCCAGCGCACCTATACGCTCGCGGGTGCCGCGAACGGGACGACCTTCACGATGCGGGAGGAGTACACCGGGGCGCTTGCCGGCCCGATCTTCAAATCGATTCCCGATCTCGGACCGTCCTTTCAGCAGTTCGCGGACGGGCTGAAGCAGAGAGCAGAGCAAACAGAGGGCTCTCAGAGCCCCGAATAGAGGAGCAGAGGATGTCCAATTACACGGCGGTCAAGATCGACGAGATGCACAGCCTGCACGGCGGCGCGATGCGCCTGGCGCGGGCCTCCCTGGGGGTCAGCTCGTTCGGCATGCAGGTTGAGGAATTCCCGCCGAACTTTGACAAATACCCCGCGCACAACCATGAGCACGACGGGCAGGAGGAGGTCTACGTGGTTCTGCGCGGCAGCGCACAGATGGAGGTCGACGGCGAGAACGTGACGCTTGACTCCGACACTGTCGTCAGGGTCGGCCCGGGTGCAACCCGCAGCATGCAGGTTGGGCCCGAAGGTGTGCGACTGCTCGTTCTGGGCGGTGTCCCCGGCGGTGTCTACGAGGCGCCCGACTTCACCAAGCCCGAGGCGGCCTGAGGACGTTGGGGGTTGAGCCTGTCGGCTCAACCCCCGTCCAGGAGTTCCGAGCGTCCCTCAGGGACCGGTGAACCCGCCGGCGAAGCAGGGCTTGCCTTCGCAGTTGTCGACCTTGGGGATTGCCCCTTCATAGAAGTCCGAGACCAGGCGCTGCTCGGTGCCGGGCTCGCCGCGGGGCGCCCCGTGAGGATCCTCGCCGAGGATGTTGGGGATGTTTTCCAGCGGCGGGGGCGCCACACCGATCGATTTGCCCGAGCCCGGCGAGCTTTCACGGATCGGCCCGATGTCGTAGTAGTAGATCGCCGACCCGGTGAACGGGTAGCGGTGCAGCCGGGGGACGTTCCACAGGATGTTGACCCCTGGCCAGCGGTGGTTGTAGAGCACCGGGCCGTGAGCCGAGGCACCGATCGTCCGCGCCTCGACATCGGCCTGGAAGTTGGTCACCTGATGGTCGCCGAAGGCAACGTTCATCAGGACCTGGTGCGCCGGAGTGTCCGGGAGCGGGTTGCTCGTCATCCGCTCGGCGTAGCCGTCGGGCTCGCCTCGATCCCACAGCATCTGCATCAGGTCGAGCACCAGCGGCTGTGCTGTTTCATCGGGATAGGAGGCGTCGAAGGCGGCGCCGAACGGCGCGAAGTCCACCGACCGCGGAAGCAGGACCGAGTAGTTCATCGCCGGCACGCCCAGCGATGCCCTGGTGAAGTCCGGCGAGACCGCTGTCAGGGCCCCGCCCATGATCCCGCCCTGGCTGTTGCCGTTGTAGAACAGCCGGCTCCTGTCGATCACCGAGGCGCTCGAGAGCGTTCCGTCCTGATGGAAGGCCGGTGCGGTGGCGAAGCCGGACGGGCTGATCAGGGCCCGTCCCAGGAAGAGCTCGTCCAGCAGGCCCTGCTGCAGGCGATCGGGGATCGCCGGGAATGCTGAGACGTTCTGCAGCGCTTCGACGACCGTTTCGACGTCCGATTCGGCCATCCCGATCTCGTCGGTGGCGCACTGGAGGATCTTGTATTCCTGCGACAGCGAGCGCTGAGGGCCGGAGGCGACCTCCGAAGCGTCGCCGAGCAGGCCGTGCCCGTAGAGCGCCGGGCGCGCTGCTTCGCCTGGGCCGCTGGTGGCAGACAGCGGGACGATGCAGTCGAAGTTGGCCGTCCAGTTCCCGTTGCGGGTGGGGTTGCCTTCAGCGTCCAGGACCATCCTCCCGCCCGGTCCGCAGTTCGGGAACAGGTAGCAGGGCACCGTGTAGTTGCCCTGGACCCGGCGGGCGATCTGCCCCGGGTTCGGTTCGTTTTCAACGCTCGTCACTTCAAACGCCGGCGATTCGCCCTGCGGAACGCCGTCGGCCAGGTTCGTGTCTCCCAGCTGGGCGAAGGCGTCGTTGCGCATCGAGAGCTCGCGGCCGCTGTTGCTGGCGTCGCTGGCGACCGTGAAGTCCCATGCCAGGTAGAGGCTCGAACGCGAGATCCCGGCACCTTCGAGTGTCGAGAACAGTTCTTCGAAGTGCGGGCGCCGGGCGTTGATCGCTTCGTTTTCGGAGGCGACGTTGTCGCGGTAATAGCGGAAGCCGGCCGGCGCTTCGAGGCTTTCATGCGCGGCGTTTTTCAGGTCCCTCAGGGCGACGATGTAGCGGTGGCCCGAGGTGAAGTTGACGGCCGGATGGATCTCCAGAGCGGCCTTGGCCCGACTGTTCACCGAAGAATCGATCTCAACCCAGATCGGCCAGCGTTTGCCCGTCGAGGCATCGATTACGACGACCGGTGCGGTGCTCTGCGTGTAACGGGCGAGGTGGTTGATCGGCACGGCCTTCGAGGCGCGGACGTCGGCCGTCGTGCTGATGCCGGGAACCTTGAGCAGGATCACCGAGCCGGGGCTGAAGCCGTCCGAGGCGTTGTAGGGAGCCGATTCGATGTGGGCGCCACCGACGTTCGCCGGAAGCCCTTCGGTCTTGAAGTTCACCCTGCGGCCCGTCGCGCTGGTGGGGTCGGCGACCGTGTAGTAGTCGTCCGGGAAGGGGAGCATGCAGACCGAGTTGCCCGGGTCTGCGATGAACTCGCAGCCTTCGGATTCGCTGACGTTGATCTGCGGCAGCGCAGCCCGTGGGGCGCGGTGGGGAACCGGAGAGGCCCCCGCGCTGGACGCCAGGACACCGAACGCCAGAACTCCTGAAATCAAGGCTGTCCGCAGCTGAATCCTCATCCCCATCCTCCTGTCCGCGGGCGGCGCTTCGGAGGCCCCTCCGGCCCCATCGGCGACCCATCCCAATCTCCCGCGTTCAGCCTAACCGCATTCCCAGCCCAGGTGTTGCGACGGCTCGATCAGAGTCTGCGTGTAACGGGCCGGCGCCTTGGCGGACTGAAGCTGTGAGCGGCCAGGAACCTTCGGAGTCCAACTCCCAGAAGCGCCTTCGTGTGCCCTGAACGGGTCGCTCGCCCCTACCCGAAAACGAACTGGAGAGAACGATGCTCAAGAAACACCTGAAGCGCCTCGGTATCGCAGGGAGCGCGGCAACCATGCTCCTTCTGGCACTCACGACATCCTGGGCCGGCGCCTATGGCCACACCGGCGGGATCGTCGGGCATGCCTACGTCAACGACAACACCGCGACTGCGAACACGATCGCCGCATTCGACCGTCACGCCGACGGGTCACTTACCCCCATCCCCGGCTCACCCTTCGCTGCCGGCGGAGCGGGCACCGGCGCGGGCCTCACCTCGCAGGGCGCCATCCAGCGCTCCAGGGATGGGCGCTTCCTGCTGGCCGTGGACGCCGGGAGCAACCAGATCTCCGTACTCAGGACCAACTTCAACGGGGTCCCTCAGCCTGTCGGGCAGCCTGTCGCCTCCGGTGGAATCGACCCGGTCAGCATCGCCGTCTCGGGAGACCGCGTCTACGTCGCCAATGGCGGTGGCGAAGAACCCAACGTGACGGGCTTTTGGCTTGCCCCCTGGGGAGGCCTCTACCGTCTGCCGCACTCCACAGCCGCGCTGCCCGCAGGCTCAGGTCCCGATGACGTCGTGATCGACCCGACCGGACAGAGGCTTGTCGTGCCGCTCGTCAACAGCTCGACGATCGCAAGCTTCCACATCCGCTGGGACGGGCATCTGATCGCCGCGCCGGGCTCACCGTTCGCAGCTCAGGGAGCCGGCCCATTCGGCTCGGAGTTCCGCCCGACGAATCCCTCGCAGCTGTTCGTTTCCAACGCCCACGACGGCGCCGGAAACGGGTCCGTCTCAGCGTTCAACGTCAGCGAGTGGGGTGTGCTCAGCTCGATCGGCAACTCTCCCTTCGCCGACCTCCAGACGGCCCCCTGCTGGGTCGAGATCAGCCATGACGGCCGTTACCTGTTCGCGGTCAACACCGCCTCGGGAACGATCTCGAGCTACGCGATCACGCCGGGCGGCTCTCTGACGCTGCTTGGGAGCGTCGCTTTCGGCTCAGCCGGAGCAGGTGCGGTTGACGCACGGCTCAGCCCCGATGGCCGGACGCTCCTGGTCAACGGGAGCAAGGCCAACGTCGTTGCGGCCTTCTACGTCAACGGCGGCAGCCTCAGCCCGCTGGGAAGCTCGCCCACGCCCCTGCCCGCGGGCGCCGTTGCATCGGGCATCGTCGTCGACTGAGTCCCCGGCCCGACGATCGCCGGTCCGCGCAGCTGAGGCGGGCCGGCGATCCAGCCGGAGTCACTCGGCCGACAGGGCGAAGGGGCTCCCCTCGGAGTCCTTGCAGATCGCCCACCTCTCGCCCGGGTGAACCACCGTGCCGCCGAGCTCCACAACCCGCTCGAGCGAGGCGGCAATGTCGGCGACACCGAAGTAGGGCAGTGAAAACGAGTCACCCGGACCGCGGCCCCGCTCGTGCACGCCGACGGTCGGTCCCGGCGAGCGGGTCTGCCAGCCCCCACCCTCTCCATCGCCGCGCTCCTCGAGCTCCGCTCCGAGCAGCCCGCCCCAGAATCGCCTCGCCCGCTCGGGGTCGTCGGCAGGGAACTCGATCAGCGACAGCTGCGTGGAGGCCATGCCTCGCACACTAGCGCCGGCGTGGATTCCCGCCCGCGGCGGTACGCTCAGCCGGATGTCCCTGTTCGGCTTTCTGCGGCGCAACGCCAAGGAACCGCAGGTCGCGATCGGTGACCCGCGCTTCGACGGCTGGGAGAGCGTCGGCAACTTCGAGGAGCAGGACAACGCCCTCGCCTGGCGCGACCAGCTGCGGGCGCTGGGAGTCGACGCGGCCTGCGTCTCGGACTATCCGCTTGACCGCCGCGGACATGGCGACATCTACCTCGTGGTTCCCCAGGACCAGTGGTCCCGAGCCACCGAGATCCTCGACAACCTCGACTGACGCGGCTCCTCAGGCGGCGTCGGTCATCTGCTCGGCGGCCCGCGAGAAACGCAGGATGCCGTCGTTGACCGTCCCGTCGCGCAGGAGCTTCTGGTCCGCCGCGTAGCTCATCCGCACCTGCCAGGGACCAGTCGTTCCCTGGCGGGGGAATCTGCTGACCGCACGCTGGACGTAGCCCGCACCAAAGTCAAGGAACGGCCTCGTCTCCATCCCCGGGTCCGGATTGACCGGCACGCAGGTGTCGAAGCCGAACCGATCCATGTGCGCGATGAGCCTGCACACGTAGTCGCAGACCAGGTCCAGCTTGAGCGTCCAGGACGAGTTGGTGTAGCCGAAGACGAACACCAGGTTGGGGATGTCGCTGAGCATCGCGCTCTTGTAGACCAGCTTGTCCGGCAGCGAGACCGCAGCACCGTCGATCACGACCTCGACCCCTCCCAGGGCCATCAGGTCCAGCCCGGTGGCCGTGATGATGATGTCCGCCTCGAGCTCGGTTCCCGAGGCGAGCCGAATTCCCTTGCTCGTGAACTCCTCGATTTTGTCCGTCAAGACCGAGGCCGTGCCCAGCGAGATCGCCTCGAACAGGTCGCCGTCGGGCACCGCGCACAGGCGCTGGTCCCAGGGGTTGTAGGCAGGGGTGAAATGCCGGTCGATGTCGTAGCCCTCGGGCAGCCGCTTCTCGAGTCCCCGGCGCAGCAGTCCCTTGATGATCCAGGGACGGCGCTGGCTCAGGTTGTAGACGGTTCGCTGCAGCCAGATGTTCTTGCGGCGCGTGATGTCGTAGGCCCTCTCGGCCGGCAGGAACCGCTTCAGCAGGTTCGCCACCCAGTCCTTTTCGGGGAGTGAGACGACGTAGGTCGGGGAGCGCTGGAGCATCGTCACATGCTTGGCCCGGCCGGCCATCGCCGGGACCAGCGTCACCGCCGTCGCACCGCTGCCGATCACCACGACGCGCTTGCCCGTGTAGTCGAGGTCCTCGGGCCAGTGCTGCGGGTGGACGATCGTCCCCTCGAACCGGTCGGCGCCTGGGAACTCGGGGGTGTACCCGGCGTCGTAGCGGTAGTAGCCGCTCGCACAGACGAGCCACGAGCAGGTCAGCCGTACCTCCTCGCCCGTGTCCGTTCGCTGCGCATGGACCGTCCACTGCGCGTCCCCGCTGGACCATTCCACGCGGTTTACGTGGTGGGCGAAACGGATGTGGGAATCGATCCCGTTCTCCTTCGCCGTGTCCTGGATGTAGTCGAGAATCGCGTCACCGTCGGCGATCGACTTCTCGTTCGTCCACGGCTTGAAGGCGTAGCCGTAGGTATGCAGGTCTGAGTCCGAGCGGATCCCCGGATAGCGGAAGAGGTCCCAGGTGCCACCGATCGCCGAGCGGCCCTCGAGGATCGTGAAGCTCTTGCCGGGCAGCGTCTCCTGGAGGTGGTACGCCGCGCCGATGCCCGAGAGGCCGGCTCCGACGATCAGGACGTCAACGTGCTCGACGGGCCTCGAGGTGCTGTCTGTGAGGGGTGCGACGCTCGCCATGGGTTCCATCTCCTGTGTTGAATGCCATCGCGTCGCCGGCGACGATAATTGGCCGGCCAGCCAGGAGTATCCGCAGGAAACCACATTTCTGGGATGCTGCCCCCGTGAGGATCCACGCCCTCTCCACCGGTTCGGTGCGCGTCAAGCACTCCTTTCTCTTCCCGAGCAGCGGCATGCGGCGCCAACTCGACCTGTTTCTGCCGGGTCCCTTCTCCGAGCCACTGCCGATTCTCTGCTGGGCCATCGAGCACGAGGGGCGGCTGCTGCTGGTGGACAGCGGCGAGACGGCCACGGCCCGCAACATCCCGTTCGCTCACTTCGACGTATCACCGACGCAGGAGCTGCCGGGGGCAATGGCCGGCGCGGGCCTCTCGCTTGATGACGTCTCCGAGGTGATCCTGACCCACCACCACGGTGATCACGTCGACGGCCTCGTCCACACCCGTGTTCCCGTCCGGATCAACGACACCGAGCTCGCCTTCCTCAAACAGGCCTTCCCCTCGGTCATGCGCCGGGTCCTTCGCCAGCCGCTGCCGCCGGGGTTCTCTCCGGTCCCCTTCGCGCTGGACGGCGGCCCGTTCGGGGCGTTCGCCCGCAGTCATTCGCTCAGCCCGGACGGGCGCATCGTCGCCGTCGAGACACCAGGCCACACCCCCGGGCACATCTCGGTGATCTGCATCGACGATGAGGGCCGCCACGTGATGCTCGCCGGCGACGTCACCGACACGCTCGAGCAGCTGTTGGCCAAGCGAGCCGACGCCGTCGGCCCCGACCCCAAGGCCCACGTCGCAACACTCGAACGGATCCTGGCTCACTGCCGCGAGCACCCCACCGTCTTCCTCCCCTCGCACGATCCCGGCTCGGTCGAGCGGCTCGCGGCGTCCGTCACCGTCGGCTGAGCGACCTCTTGGGTCAGGCGGCGGTGTTCGCGTCCCGCCGGCGAAGCAGCTCGATCCGGAAGGGCTGATCGAACTCGCGCCCACCGCTCTCGGCTCCTCGTCCCAGGCGCTCAAAGGCCCTGCCCAGCTCATCCTCCTGAGCGTCGAAGGACGCCGCCCGGGCGGGATCGACAGAGACCATGTGGGCGCGCAGCGCAGCGAGGTCGGCATGGCGGACCGTCAGGACGATCTCACGCGAGGCAAGGAGCTCGAATGGGCCATCGAGGCTCCTCTCGAGCGCTTTCAGTGCCGCCGCCCGGACGGCCGTCTCGTCCTCGATCCGGCGCAGCAGCTCGAAGGCCGGGCCCTCCGCCACCGGCTCCTGGACATAGAGGACGCCGCCGTCGCGCAGCACCCGGGCAGCCTCTTCCAGGGCGAGCCCCATCGAGTCCACCGGCACGTGGTGGAGGCTGTTGAAGAAGACCACCGTGTCGAAGCTCGCATCGTCGAAAGGCAGCGCCTCGGCCGTGCCCTCGACAAAGGTCACCCGGGTGTCCTGCGCGTCGCCTGCGGCCCGGGCAGTCTCGATCGCCCCCGCCAGCGGGTCGATCCCTGTGACCCGCGCACCCGCCGCAATCAGTCGCCTTGCGACGTAGCCCTCTCCACAGCCCACGTCCAGAACGTCGCGCCCGTCCATCTCGACGAGCTGTTCGAGCAGCGCCACGCTCACGGAGGGCTCCTCAGGCGTCGGCGTCGGTCCGCTGGGCGCGAACCTCGAAGCTGGTAAGGGTCATCGGCCCGAAGGAGGTGATCAGCGCGACGTCCACCGCGTCGCGTCCCCGTCCGACGATTACCCGCCCCACACGCGGCGTGTTGTTGCGGGCGTCGAAGGTGTGCCAGCGGCCATCCAGGTAGGCCTCGAACCAGGCCGCGAAGTCCATTTCCCCGTCGACCGGCACGCCGATGTCCGGTATGTAGCCGAAGACGTAGCGAGCCGGGATGTTCATCGCGCGGCAGAAGCTGATCGCCAGGTGGGCGAAGTCCCGGCAAACGCCCTGGCCGGCCCGGTTGACGTCGGCTGCCGTCGTCCACGGGTTCGACGAGCCAGGCGTGAAGTCGAGGTGCTGGTGGACATAGTCGACGATCGCCTGCACCCGCGACCATCCCGGCTCCATCCCGCCGAAGCGCTGCCAGGCCTCGTGGCCCAGCTCGTCCGGCTGGCAGAAGCGACTTGGCATCACGAAGCTGAGGACGTCGTCCGGCAGGGCCGCCACGGGGGTCTCGGGGGTGGCGGGCTCGATCACGTCGTTGGGCCGCTCGATGACCACCTGCGCCAGGTAGCTGACATGCGACACCCCCGCGGTGAGAGCGAAGCGCTCGCAGCGGTTGCCGTAGTGGTCGATGTAGCAGTGGTGATTGGCGTCCGTCTCCCAGCGCTCGCTGCGAATCGCGATTCCCGGGCCCGGCGAGGGCGCAACCTGCAGAATCGTCTCGGCGTGCTGGCTGGACTCGAGCCCGAAGCGGCAACCGACCGTCAGTGCGAGCGCCTCCTGGCCGAATTGATCCTCGGTTTCGGCAGATAGGCGATCGAGCATCTGCCCTCAGCATGCCACGAAGGAGGCCCGCTCCCGGTCCCAGGTGAGTGCCCGCTGCGGGGTTCTGCGCGAACTCTTACGTTTCCCGGGCCGGAATCTGGCACCCTTTCGACCTCGCCCCGCAGGCGCCCTTGGCGTTGGCGGGGCTTCTCGTGCATCCCCGCATGCGGCGCTACCTACTACTCATCCTGGGAGTCCTCGTACTCGCCTGGGCGATTCTCGCAATCGTCACGGGCTCCCCGACCCTGAAGAAATCAGGCTCCAAGGAGTCGGCTGAGGCCTCTCCCGCCTGCCTGCCGAGCACCCTCACCCACAGCGCACGGTTGCCAGGCACCGCGGTCTCGGTCTCACCGGCCCCCGGAACGGTGACGGCCAACCCTCAGAGCCAGATCAGCTTCCTGGGCGCCCCGGCCTCAAAGATCAGCGACGTGACGGTCAGCGGGAGCCACAGCGGCACGCACACGGGACACCTCACCGCCTACTCCCAGGGCGACGGGGCGAGCTTCGCGGCGGACAGGCAGTTCGACACGGGTGAGCAGGTCAAGGTCACGGCCAGCGTCGCGGACCGTAGCGTCAGCTTCGACTTCCGCGTCGACACGCCCTACCCGACATCGACCGTCAAGGACTTCGACAACGCCCAGGCCGCCCCGGCCGACTACCAGAGCTTCTACACCCAGCCGGGCGTCCAGGCGCCGGTGATGAGCGTGACGGTCCCCGATCGCGATCCCGGCGCAGGCGACATCCTCACGACCAACGGCCCCGGCCCGGGCCAGTACGGACCGCTCATCTACCGGCCTGACGGGAGCCTCGTCTGGTTCCAGCGCCTCAGCGAAGGGGAAACCGCCGAGAACCTCAACGAGCAGACCTACCAGGGCCGGCGTGTCCTGACCTGGTGGCACGGCCACGTGCTGGAGCTCGGCTTCGGACTGGGCGAAGACGTGATCACCGACTCCAGCTACAGGACGATCGGCCATGTCAGGGGAGGCAACGGCCTGAAGGCCGACCTGCACGACTTCCAGATCGTCGGAGGAGGCGTCGCCTACATCACGGCCTACAACCCCATCCGCTGCGACCTGAGCTCGGTCAAAGGCTCGCCGGCTGGAGCGATCGTCGACACGGCGATCCAGGAGATCGACCTGCAGACGGGCCTGGTGCGTTGGGAATGGCACAGCCTCGACCACGTCGCTGCGGCCGAGTCCGAAGTCGAAACCGAGGGGGGCACGAACCCGTGGGACTACTTCCACCTCAACTCGATCGAACATGAATCCAACGGCAACCTGCTGATCTCCGCACGGAGCACCTGGGCCGGATACCTCATCGAAGGCGGTTCCGGGAGGATCCTCTGGCGCCTGGGCGGGAACAAGAGCTCGTTCAAGATGGGCCCCGGCACGCGGATGGCCTGGCAGCACGACGCCCGGCGTCTTGGGAACGGTGAAGTGACGTTCTTCGACGACGGCTCCAACCCGCCCATCCACTCGCAGTCGCGGGCAATTCGGATCAGGCTCGATGAATCTGCCCGCACCGCCACGCTGACCACCGCCCTCACCCACGCCAGTCCCCCGCTGCTGGCCGCCAGCCAGGGGAATGCGCAGACCCTGGCCAGTGGCAACACCGTCGTCGGCTATGGCGGCGTGCCGGCGATCAGCGAGTTCGACAGCGCCGGGCGTCTGCTGTTCGATGCCCACCAGCCGCTCGACATGTCCTTCTACCGCGCCTTCCGCTTCCCCTGGAAAGGGCAGCCCGCCACGCCACCTGCTCTGCTCGCCAGCCTGAACAACACGGGCGAAGAGACCATCGTCCACGCCAGCTGGAACGGCGCGACCGATGTCGGCTCATGGCGGGTGCAGGCGGGCAAGAGCGCCGACTCGCTGACGGCCCTCGCCACGATCCCGGCGATCGGCTTCGAGAGCTCGACCAGCCTGCCCCGCAGGTACGCCTATGCAGCCGTCCAGGCCCTCGACTCCAAGGGCCGCGTTCTTTCCAGCTCGAAGCCCGTCAAGGTCATCAGCTACTCGGCCTCACTGCCCGGGGGTGCCGAGCAGTGAGCGTCCAGAGGCTCAGTAGGCCGGTTTGGACTTGTGCTTCGTCGTCGTCGACGTCGAGGGTGTCGAGGTCGATTTCGAGGAGGAGCTCCCCGATTTACTGCCGCAGCCGGCCACCGCGAAGGTGCTCGCCAGAACGGCGAGGAGCGTTAGCATTGCGGTCAGTGACGTTCGTTTCATGGGCCGGGCTCCAATTGTCTCTCGGGGACGCCAAGGCCCAGCCTACCAGGGGTAGAACGCGTCGATCGCAGTCGAAAAGGACCCCATGAGCGTCGAGACCAGCGTTCCCCCCGAGGCACCCCGGCCCGCGCCCGAGCAGCCGGGCGACGGCCCCAGGAGCCACTGGCTGCTGACCGTCTGCTGCGTCGCGCAGTTCATGGTCATCCTCGATCTGAGCATCGTCAACGTCGCCCTGCCGTCGATCCAGTCGAGCCTCGAATTCTCCTCGCCGGAGCTGCAGTGGGTCGTCGACGCCTACGCGATCACGTTCGCCGGCTTCCTGATGTTCGGCGGCCGGGCCGCCGATTTCTGGGGACAGCGACGGACGTTCGTGGTGGCCCTGCTGCTGTTCGGGCTCGCCTCGCTGTTCGGCGGCGTCGCACCAAGTCAGGGGGTGCTGATCGGCGCTCGCGCGTTGCAGGGCCTGGCCGGCGCCCTGATGGCCGCCAGTTCGCTGGCGATCATCACCAGCTCGTTCCCGCCCGGCCCCAAGCTTCACCGCGCGATCGGGATCTGGGCCGCCATGAACGGTCTCGGCGGCGCCGCCGGCGTGCTGCTGGGCGGCATCATCACGCAGTACCTCAGCTGGCGGTGGGTGCTGCTGATCAACCCGCCGATCGCGATCGGCGCCGCGATCGTCGCCCACAAGGTGGTCGTTGAACGCCGCCGAGCAGCGGCGGGGGCGAGCTTCGATCTGACCGGCGCACTGTTGCTCACGATCGGGCAGATGATCCTCGTCTTCGGCGTCGTCGAAGCGGGTCTGAAGGGGTGGGGCAGCTTCGCCGCGCTTGGCCCGATCGTCCTCGGTGCCCTGCTGCTGGCCGGCTTCGGCGTCATCGAGAGCCGGGTCGCGAGCAACCCGCTGATCCCCTTCAAGGAGCTGACCAAGCCGCTGAAGAACGCCAACACGATCGTCCTGCTGTTCAGCGCGGCCCTGTTCCCGATGTGGATCCTCAGCTCGCTCTACCTGCAGCAGGTGCTGGGCCTCTCGCCGGTGCACACGGGGTTGATCTTCCTGCCGATGACCCTCACCATCATGCTCGTCGCCTCGCGGGCCGGCAAGCTCGTCAGCCACTTCGGCGTGCGGCCCGTGCTCGGGTCGGGCCTGTTGATGCTCACCGCCGGACTGCTTCTGTTCACCCGCATCAACTCGAGCGGCAGCGGAGTCATCTACGTGGTCATCCCCGGCGTCCTCACCGCGGCGGGGATCGCCATGTCGATAGTCCCGTCGACGATCGCGGCGACCCAGGGCTCCAAGCCCGGGCAGGCAGGGCTGGCATCGGGCCTGGTCAACACCTCGCGCCAGGTCGGCGGAGGCCTCGGACTGGCGCTGCTGATCACTCTGGCGACCCAGCGCAGCACCCATCTGATCGGGACCGGCGAGCAGGTCGCCGAAGCGCTCACGGGCGGCTTCCGCCTGGCCTACCTGATCGCCGCCGGCCTGGCCGCCACGGCTCTTCTGATCACCCTGGTCACGGTGCCCCGGCCGGACGCGTCGCTGCGTCCCGCCGCGCGGCGCCTGACCGGAGCCGTGGTGCTCTTCGTGGCCTTCTTCGTCGGCCTGACGGCGGCCTTCGCCGGCTCACATGGCGATCCGCTCGGCAAGTACACGACCAGCGGGGCCTACACCTTCGTCTCGGAACCCACGTTGCACCCGCCCGTGATCAAGCGCCTCAAAAGCGCCCCCGCGTCGCAGCTTTCACCGGGCTACATCTTCACGACCAACTTCTATGACCTCAACGACCCGCCCATCATCGGCCAGAGCGGGCCGCTGATCCTCGACAACGCCCTCCAGCCGGTCTGGTTCCAGCCGGTGCCCGAAAAGAACCTGGCCATCAACCTCGCGCCGCAGACCTGGCAGGGCAAGCCGGCGCTCTCCTGGTGGCAGGGCAAGGTGACCAACACCGGCGCCATCGAAACGGGCGAAGACGTCGTCGTGGACCAGCGCTACCAGGAGGTGGCACGGCTGAGGGGCACCGGCGGCTGGGTGCTGACGCTTCACGAGTTCATCGTCGACGGCGAAAACGCCTGGGTCACGGCCAACAGGAACATCCCCATGGACCTCTCCAAATACGGCGGCGCCTACAACGGCGCGCTGGTCGACTCGGCCGTGCAGGAGTACAACCTGAAGACGGGACGCCTCGTGCGCAACTGGGATGCCCTCGATCACATCCCTCTCAGCGAGTCCCAGGCGACGCTGCCGACGAACGGGTTCCCATGGGATGCCTACCACGTGAACTCGATCGACATCTCACAGCCGGGCAAATTCCTGGTCTCGATGCGAAACACCTGGAGCGCCTACATGGTGGACGTCGCAAGCGGCAGAATCGACTGGACCCTGGGCGGGAGGAACTCGAGCTTCAAGATGGGTCCCGGAGCGCGCTTTGAGTGGCAGCACGACGTCAGGGTGCAGCCTCACAACAGGATCAGCCTGTTCGACGACCACTGCTGCCAGCAGACCGGCGGCGGTACCTACGTCGACGCCACGGGGCCCTCGAGGGCCCTGATCCTGAACGTCGACCATCAGGCCGGGACGGCGACTGTCGCCGCCCAGTTCGGCCAGAAGGAAGGCTTCGAAACCGACTACATGGGCGCGACTCGCGAGCAGTCCAACGGCAACGTCTTCGTCGGCTGGGGCTCCTCGCCC
>Ga0265327_10001512_pt1 | contig 28745 bp, 26 predicted proteins | sample 41621metaG_FD_202089 | JGI IMG/M metagenome (GOLD analysis project Ga0265327, IMG submission 202089) | Rhizosphere microbial communities from Carex aquatilis grown in University of Washington, Seatle, WA, United States - 4-16-21 metaG | ecosystem: Host-associated > Plants > Roots > Rhizosphere...
CCGAGATCCTCATCGGCCGGATGATCGGCGCCGGCCAGTTCGAGGAGGCCTACCTCGAGGTCCTCAAGAGCGTGCGGACCGGCCTCATGATCGCGACCGGCGCGATCATGCTGGTGGCGCTCGCCGCGCCGCAGCTGATGGGGCTGTTCTCGCACGAGGCCACGGTCATCGCCGGCGGCGTTTTTCTGCTTCGGATCTCCATCGTCTACGAGCCCGGTCGCGTCTTCAATATCGTCGTCATCAACGCGCTTCGCGCCACCGGCGACGCCCGCTTCCCCATCAAGGTCGGGATGACAACCCAGTGGCTGTTCAGCGTGCCGCTCTGCTGGCTGCTCGGGGTGAAACTGCACCAGGGCCTGCCCGGCATCTGGCTCGTGATGATGATCGAGGAGTGGTTCCGCGGCGTCATCATGTATCGCCGGTGGAAAAAGCGCGACTGGCTCAAATACGCCCATCGCAGCCGCGAGCAGGTCGCCCGCGACACGCTGCCGCTGGTGCCGGAGCTCTGACGTTCCCCTGTAGGGCTGCCGCTTGCCGGCACGCCGTGTCGTTGCTCGGTCCGTCATTCACGGCCCGTCAGGAGACGGGCCCTCCACCCATCTCGCATCGGTAGGGGTGCTCTTGTCAGCCATAGCCTTGGCGACGGCTGATGCCCCCAAGTGCCCGGGCCGTTGAGGGCAACGGCCCCTAACCGCGTCCCAACACCAGCCGCACGAAATCCTCGCGCTTGTCCATGTGCGGGTTGTGCCCGGAATCGGTCACCACCTCGATCCGCGCCGTCGGGAAGTGCCGGCGGATCAGCTCGTGGTCTCCGGGCTGGACATACTGCGAACGACCACCCGCAATGAACAGGGCCGGGCCGTCGTAGCGATCGTCCGGCCGCAGGCTGTTCTTCTCCATGACCGGCAGGGCGTCGGTCAGCACCGGCAGGTTGACCGTCCAGCGCCATGCACCGGCGTCGCTACGCTCCAGGTTGGTCGTGAGAAATTTCCTCATGCCGTGGCTCGGCACCAGCGCTTCAAAACGCAGCTCAGCCTCCTGCCGCGACTGCAGACTGGTCAGGTCGAGTCCGTTCATTGCGGCAAACTCGCCGCGATGGGCCGCCCAATAGTAGTCCTTGGGTGCGATGTCCACGACGACCAGCCGCTCCACCCGTTCGGGATGCCGGCAGGCCAACAGCATCGCGGTCTTGCCACCCATGCTGTGGCCGACAAGGACGGCCTTGGTGATCCCCTGCGCGTCCATCCAGGCGATGATGTCGTCCATCATCACCGCGTAGTCCATTTCCGGCGCATGCGGCGATCGCCCGTGGTTGCGGGCGTCCAGCGCGAACACGTGGAAGTGGTTCGCCAGGTCACGGCCGGTCGTCTGCCAGTTGCGCGACGAGCCGAGCATCCCGTGGAGGACGAGCATCGGCGGTTTGCCGGCGCCGCCCAGGTCGGTGTGTGAGAGCTTTACCACGCCCGTCACGAAGCACACGAAGCCCTCCGAGACCAAGGCGAAACTGCGGAGGCCCCGGCGACGACCCTCACGACGCCTTGAGCATGCAGTCGACCTTGGTCCGGATGGCCTTGGCGTATTCCGGCACATGGAGCGTGTCACACTCGGTGCCGAGGATGAATGGATGGCCGCAGGCGGCCATTTGCGCCGCGAGCCGCGCCGTGTCCTCGACCACTTGCGCCACGGGCATGAACCGGTCCGAGTAGAACATCTTCGAGGCGAGGTTGCCGTAAAGCACGATGTCCTTGGGCACGCGCGCGGCATCCTCCCACAGTTTGCGCGAGCTGCCGAGGCTGAGCATGGCCGGATGCAGGGAGCAGAAACCGTCGAGCATCGCGTCGGACAGCTCGCCACAGCAGTGGAATATCAGGTCCACGCCGTGGTCGGCCAGCAGCGCGACGATCCGCCGGTTCGGGCCCACGACGCAGCGGTCGAAGATGTCACTGCCTCCGGCCATCTGGAGCGGGGAGAAATAGATCTGGTTGGCCGCGGGCTCGGCGATGAACACCGCCCGGGCCCCCGCGGAGATGGCCTGCCCGACCTGGTGCAACACACAGGTGAGGCTGATATCGAGACAGGCCTCCAGCAGCGCCACGTCGGGTTCCTCCGCCGCGGTGACCCCGGACCCGGCCAGGTAGCACGGCGTGATGGGGTCGGCCATGAGCTTGGAAGTGAGGGAGAACGGGCCGATGCACATGGCGACAGGGAACAGCCTCGTCCGGGTCTGGATGCAGTGCACCGCCCCGAGATTGGCCAGCACGCGCAGGCTGGGCGCCGCCGCCGCGACGGAACGGGCATAGTCGCGTCGCTGGTCCGCGGTCGGGGCTTGGGTGAAATGGAATTTCTCCACCTCACCCTCGGCGACGCCGAAGTGCCGGAGCAACTCGGCCTTTTCCAGCCGGAGATCCATCAGGGGAAAGGCGAGCGGCGTGTGGAAGGCCCGCGCCGCCTCGGCCACGACGGCCCCCAATCTTCCGCCGTCCCGCACGATCAGCTCGGGATCGTCGTGACGGTGGAGCACCAGGTCGGCCGCAATGGGCACGCGGTGGCTCTGGGCGGCGAGGTCGAGGAACAAGTCGCGGGACATGGGCGAGGGGGGCTGAAATCAGCCTGCCACCGCCCTGCCTGCGGCGAAAGCGCCGACCACCGCCGGGCACCACCTAGAAGCGCCCGGGCTCGGGCGGTGTAACCGGCCTTATCCGCACCCAACGGCGGCCCGCGGCCCAGTGCCCAAGACTGCCCGGAGCGAAGGCGGAGAATACTGCAGCAAGGTGTTGATTCGGACGGCGTCACTCTCCTCAATCCTCCGTTCTCCCCTATGGCAGAAAAGCTCACGCCCATGATGCAGCAGTATTTTGAGGTCAAACGCGGCCTCCCGGCGAACACGCTGCTGCTCTTCCGGCTCGGGGACTTCTACGAGATGTTCTTCGAGGACGCCGAGATCGGGTCGCGCCTGCTGGGCATCACGCTGACCAAGCGCCAGGACACCCCGATGTGCGGCATCCCGCAGCACGCGGCCGACACCTACGTCACCAAGCTCCTCGCCCTCGGCAAGAAGGTCGCGATCTGCGACCAAGCCGAGCCCGCCGTCGCCGGCAAGCTGGTCAAGCGCAAGCTCACCCGCATCCTGTCGCCCGGCACCACGCTCTCCGCCAACCAGCTCGATGCGGCGAAGAACCACTACCTCTGCGCCCTCACGCTCGACAAGGCCGGCCTGCACGCCGCCTGGCTCGACCTTTCCACCGGCGAGTTCCGCCTCGCGACCGACGCCCACCCGGAAAACCTGCTGCCCGTCCTGACCGCACTCGACCCGGCGGAGCTGGTGCTCGTCGAGGGCGCCCTCGCCAAGTGGCAGGCCGCCCCGCACGACGACCACTCCACCCACGCCGTCCACCAGTTCTGCGCACCGCGGCTCTCGTCCGAACTGCCCGGCTACCATTTTGAGGTCGCCGGTGGCGCCAAGACGGTGATGGACGCCCTCGGCGTGCTCAACCTGCAGGGCTTCGGCCTGGCCGCGAATCACGCGGCGCTCGGTGCGGCGGGCGCGGTTGTCTACTACGCGACGGAAAATCTCTGCGCCAAGCCCGAAAACCTCCGCTCGCTGCAGGAATATCGCAGCACGCGCACGCTGCTCCTCGACCCGGCGACGCTGCGCAACCTCGAGATCTTCCAGTCCACCCGCGGCACCCGCGAGGCCTCCCTGCTCGGCGCCATCGACCGCTGCACCACCGCCGCCGGCTCCCGCCTGCTCGAGCGCTGGCTCGCCGCGCCGACGCTCGACCTACCCGAGATCGCCCGCCGCCAGACCGTCGTCGGCGAACTGATCGCCCAGCCCAGCGACCTCGCCCAGCTGCGCGACCTCCTCAACCGGGTCCGCGACATCCCGCGCATCCTCGGACGCTTGCAGAACCGGCTGCGCAACCCGCGCGAACTGGGCGGCGTGAAGGACACCCTTGCGCAGATCCCGGCCATCACCGCCTGCCTCGACCTGCTCGACGCCCACCTCGTCGGCCACCACGGTGGCGAGACGTCGAAGGTGCGGCAGCGCCTCACCGATCTGCCGGCGCTGCGCGAGTTGCTGGGAAAGGCCCTGGCCGACGAGCTGCCCAACGACCTGCAGGACGGAAATTACATCCGCACCGGCTACGATTCCGAGCTCGACCGGCTGCGCAGCCTGACCACGGACAACAAGTCCTGGCTCGCCGAGCTGGAACGCAAGGAGCAGGAGCGCTCGGGCATCAAGAGCCTCAAGGTCCGCTACACCTCCGTCTTCGGCTATTACATCGAGGTCACCAAGGCCAACCTCGCCAACGTGCCCGCCGACTACATCCGCAAGCAGACGACTGTCGGCGGCGAGCGCTACGTGACCGAGGAACTCAAAATCAAGGAGAAGGAGATTTTCTCCGCCGAGGAGAAGTCCCTCGCCCGCGAACTCGAGCTCTTTGGCTATCTGGTCGCCGCGGTGCTCGACGAATCCATCTCCCTCACCCGCACGGCCGACGCTCTCGCGGAACTCGATGTCTTGGCCGGCTGGGCCGTCTTGGCGCGGGAATGGGATTACTGTCGCCCGCAGCTCGACGACGGCGACAACCTCTCGATCACCGACGGCCGCCACCCGGTCGTCGAGCAGATGATGAAGCAGGAGCGGCTCGGGCTCGCCGGCAGCTACACCTTCGTGCCGAACGACACTGCCCTGTCCGCCGACGAGGCGCAGATCATCCTGATCACCGGCCCGAACATGGCCGGCAAATCGACCTACATCAGACAGGTCGCGCTCATCACGCTCATGGCGCAGATCGGCTGTTGGGTGCCCGCGAAGTCCTGCCGCCTCGGGTTGGTCGACCGCATCTTCTCCCGCGTCGGCGCCAGCGACGACCTCGCGCGCGGCAACTCGACCTTCATGGTCGAGATGAACGAGACGGCCAACATCCTCAACAACGCCACCGACCGCTCGCTCATCATCCTCGACGAGATCGGCCGCGGCACGTCGACCTACGACGGTCTGAGCATTGCCTGGGCGGTGGTCGAGCATCTGCACCGTGACGCCAACTGCGGCCCGCGCACGCTTTTCGCCACACATTACCAGGAGCTGACGCAGCTGGAAAAGCACCTGCCGCGGATGAAGAATTACTCGGTGGCCGTGAAGGAATGGAACGACGACATCGTCTTCGTCCGTCGTGTGGTGCCCGGCGCCGCCGACCGCAGCTACGGCATCCAGGTCGCCCGGCTCGCGGGCCTGCCCCTGAGCGTGATCGACCGCGCCAAGGTGATCTTGGAGAAACTGGAATCCGACGACACGAGCGTCTCCCTCCCCTCGCCCGCGCCCTCGACCCGCCCGAAGAAGAAGATCACGGTGACACCGGAAGACAGCGCGCAGATGGATCTGCTGTAATTTTGGGCTTTGCCAAGGTTTGCGTGGAGGGCCCAGCTCCAGCTGGGCCGCTTGCGATGTTAGATTCCGAATTCCCTGTTCGCACAAACCGCAATCACCCGGTTCACCAGCCGGTCATAGAATCCGGCAACCGGGCGGTCATCGTGTTCGCGACCATCTGCACGAAGAATCGAGTGCCGATCCTGGCGACTTCGGCCGTGCACGACGCCATCCTCCAGGCGTGGCGGACGGCCGACCACTGGCAGGTTGGTCGTTACGTGATCTTGCCGGATCACATTCATCTGTTTTGTGCACCCGCGGCCTATCCGGCCCGGTCGCTGGTGAATTGGGTGCGTTTTTGGAAAGCCACGGTGGCGAAAGCGACCCGAGCTGGCCCCGATGCCCTGTGGGGGAAAGATTTCTGGGACACCCAGCTTCGGCAAAGCGACAGCTACGCAGCAAAATGGGAATATGTGCGAAACAATCCCGTGCGGCACGGATTGGTTACCCGCCCCGAGGACTGGTTTTATCAGGGCGAATTGCATTTGTTGCGCTGGCACGATTGACGCGGCCCCGGCCCAGCCGGAGCTGGGCCCTCCACCGATGTAGCCTTGAAGTGTGCTCAGCTCCAGTTGAGCCGCTTTGCCAAGCCCACCCCTCAATAAATCGCCAGGAAATCCCTCGGCAACGGTGCGCTCGCCTTGAAATCGAATTTCCGGCCGCCGAACTCGTAGGTGAAGCTCGTCTCGAGCGAATGCAGAAACAGCCGTTTGTTCTTCGTGGCCTTGGCGAACGAGCGGTTCAGGGCGAAATTGCCGTAGGTCTGGTCCCCGACGATCGGCGACTGGCGCTTGGCGCACTGGACGCGGAGCTGGTGGCTGCGGCCGGTCCGAGGCTCGAGCTTGATCAGCGAGGTCGAGAAAGTCCGCTGCGTGTGCTTGATCAGCTGGTAGCGAGTTTCCGCCGGCACGTTGCCGATGAGCGAGGTGCGGACCTGGCCGCGCGCATTGCTCGTCGCGAGCATGTCGTGCCAGAAATCGTAGTTCTTGTGCGGCTTCCCGAAGACCAGCGCCTGGTAGACCTTGTTGACCTGTTTCTTCAGGTAGTGCTCGCGGATGGCGGTGGCTAGCTTCTCGGTGGTGGCGGTCAGGATCACCCCGGATGTGGCCGAGTCGAGGCGGTTGAGCAGCCAGAGTTTCCGCTCGCCGCCATCGGCGGCGCGCCATCCGAAACACTGCGCCTCCTTGTCGTAACGGCAGGTCAGCAGCGAACGCGGTTCATCCTGGGATGAGTTGGGATGCGAGAGCACGCCCGCGGGCTTGTCGAAGGCCGCGAGGCCGTTCTCGTCGCGTATCAGGAGCTTCACCCCGGCGGCCAGCGGCAGCGTGTTCCAGAAATCGTCCGGGACCGCGCTCACTGGTAATAGAAGCCGATGGTAATTTCCTGCGAGTCGCCCATCACCGCGATCATCTGCTCCGTCCACTTGCGGTAAGGCTGCGGATAGGTGATGGCGTTCTGGCAGGAGAACACGCCCTGCTTGCCGGCGTCCGAGTCCTCCACCTTGATGATGTCGGTCTCGCCCTTGGAGTTGATGCGGAAGGTAACCACCACGTGCGATCCGCGAGGCGGCGAGACGCGGCTTTCCTCGAGGATGGCCCACCACTGGCGCTCCACGATCTCCAGCACCTCGTTGAGGTATTCGCCGTATTCGCTCCACCGGGCGTCGCGACCGAGGATGCCGACATTGGCGGACCCGGTGAGGCGTGTGGTGAGGGGCGAAGCGCGGTTGAGCGAGGCGGAGGCGAGCCGCGGACGTTCCTTGGGTTTGGCGTGAACCGAGGATTGCACGGCCACGAGGCCGCCCGTCGGGTCCTTGGCGTCGCGGGCGCCTTCCTGGGCCTGATCGGCGTTGTTGGTGGGCGACTTCGACTTGGCCTTGTGCATGGCGATGCCGTCCTCCGACTTGCCCTCGACCTTCTCAAAGCCGTCCAGTGGCACCTGCTCGGCGCGTGCCTTTTGCTCGGCGCGGTCCTGCGCCTCATCCTTGGCGACATCGGGGCTTGGCACCGACGGCGCCTGCGGCGGCGCGAGATCGCCTGAAACAATGGCGTCAGACTTGATGGTGTCCTGACCCTTGACGCTCGGACGGTTCTCCGGGTCCTTCTCCTTGGCGGCGACCTCCTGGGCGGTCTGCTGGTTGCGATTGCTGAAGTTGTTGGTCTTGTCCGGGATATTCTCAGGGGCGGCGGAGTTCGTTTCCACAAACTGCGCCAGGGGCTTTTCCTTCACCGGAGGGGGCGGGGCCAGTTCAAAGTCGAAGGTCTTGCCCGGCTTCGTGTGGTTGATGGCGATGCCGTGATGCGAGCCGGAGAATTTCTGGAAGGCGAACTGCGGGGAAAGCATGACCAACAGGAGGTGAAACAGGAGGGTGACACCAATGCCGATGATGATCGAACGGTCGATCGGGTCATCCCTTTCCGGCACGTCGGCCGGGGCTTCATTCATGTTGGTTTGCTGGGCTAGCACAGGTGGCAATCAACGGCTCAGACCCGCATGAGTCAAAAGTTGTTTCATTTCTTCTAGCGGCATCCCGATAATATTCGTCAGCGACCCGGTAAACCCCTCCACGATCAGGTCGCTCTCCTCCTGGATGGCATAACCCCCGGCCTTGTCGAGGGTGTGCACCCGGCTCAGGTAGAGCTCGATCGTGGCTTCGTCCAAGGTCTTGAAAGTGACCTCGCTGGCCACCCCTCGGTCCAGCTTCAGGCCGTCGCTTTGACGGCGGACGGCCAGCCCGGTGAAGACCGTGTGCCGGGTCCCGCTGAGCATCCGGAGCATCGCCCGGGCGTCCGCGGCGTCCCGGGGCTTGTTCAGCACGGTCCGGCCCACGAAAACGGTCGTGTCCGCCCCGATCACCGTGGCTTCGGGGTGCCGGGCGGCGACCCATTCGGCCTTGAGGGCGGCATTGTGCCGGACCATCTCGCGCGGGTCGGCGTCCGGCGCCTCGTGCTCCGTGACGTCGGCCGGGATGACCTCAAAGGGCCAGCCCAGCTCCGCCAGCAGTTCCTTCCGCCGCGGCGAGGCGGAAGCGAGGATCAGGCGGAATGATTGGGCGGCAGCCATGGGGCCGGCACAGTAGGCGGGAATCGGGCGTCTCGGCTAGGGAAAATTGCGGCTTGGGGTTGCAGTTCAGACCTTTGCCCTCAACTTGGCCGGCAGCATTATGCGCATCGGACTGGCCCAGATTAACACCATTGTAGGCGACCTCGCCGGCAACAGCCGGCGCATCCTCGACGCCTACCGCACGCTGGTCGGCCAGGGCGCCGAACTGGTCCTGTTCCCCGAATTGGTCGTCTGCGGCTATCCGCCGCGCGACCTGCTGTTCAAGAAGCGCTTTGTCGCCGACGTCGAGGCCGCCACCCGGGCCATTGCCGCCCAGATCGGCGATGTCCCCGCCCTCATCGGCTACACCGAGGCCAACACCACGGGCCACGGCCGTTCCGCCTTCAACGCCGCCGCCTTCTGCCACCAGGGCAAGATCACCGTTTGCGCCCGGAAGTGCCTGCTGCCGACCTACGACGTCTTCGACGAGGACCGCTATTTCGAGCCGGCCCGCGAGCCGGTCATCGTGAACTTCGCCGGCAAGCGCATCGGCCTCACCATCTGCGAGGACATCTGGGTCCACCCCCTCGTGCCGACCCGCCGCTTTTACGACCTCGATCCGGTGAAATGGCTCCGCGACCAAAAGGTCGAGCTCCTGCTCAACCTTTCCGCCAGCCCCTGGTATGTCGCCAAGAACAGCCTCCGCCGCACGCTGGTCTCCGACGCCGCCAAGGCCTGCGGCTGCCCGACCGCCTACTGCAACGCCGTCGGCGGGAACGACGAGCTCATCTTCGAGGGTCGCAGCGTGGCATGTGACGCCTCCGGCAAGATCATCGGCGGCCTCGCCGCCTTCCGCGAGGAACTGAAGGTCGTCGATCTGAACGCCGCCCAGCCGGCGGTCACCGCGAGTTACACGCAGGACGAACTCGCCGACATCTACGACGCCCTCGTGCTCGGCGTGCGCGACTACGCGCAGAAAACCGGTTTCAAGAAGGCCCTGCTCGGCCTCTCCGGGGGCATCGATTCCGCCCTCACCGCCGTCATCGCCGCCGAGGCGCTCGGCCCGAAGAACGTGATCGGCGTCAGCCTGCCCTCGATCATTTCCAGCCAGCACTCGAAGGACGACGCCCGCATCCTGGCGCAGAACCTCGGCATCGAGTTCCACACGATCCCGATCGCTGACACAGTCGCCGCCGCCGAGCACACGCTCGCCCCGGTCTTCGCCGGCCGCGCCCGCGACATCGCCGAGGAGAACATCCAGGCCCGCGCCCGCGGCCTGCTGCTCATGGCGATCTCCAACAAGTTCGGCGCCCTGCTCCTCACGACCGGCAACAAGAGCGAACTGGCCGTCGGCTACTGCACCCTCTACGGCGACATGTGCGGTGGCCTGGCCGTCATCAGCGACGTCTTCAAGATGCAGGTCTATGCGCTCTCGCGCTGGATCAACCGCGACCGGGAAATCATTCCCGCCTCCAGCATCGAGAAGGTGCCCAGCGCCGAGCTGCGCCCGAACCAGACCGACCAGGACAGCCTGCCGCCCTACGAGATGCTCGACGCCATCCTCAAGGGCTACGTCGAGGAAGGCCTGTCCCGCGCGGACATCGTCGCCCAAGGTTTCGACGTGACCGTCGTCAACGACGTCGTCCGCAAAGTCGACCTCAACGAATACAAGCGCAAGCAGGCCGCCCCCGGCCTGAAGATCACCCCCCTCGCCTTCGGCGTCGGCCGCCGCATCCCGATCGTGCAGAAATACGTGAGCTGAATTCCCCAAAAAATGACTTCCTCCGAATCCCTCTTCGCCCGCGCCCAGCAACTCATCCCCGGCGGTGTCAACTCCCCCGTCCGCGCCTTTCGCTCGGTCGGCGGCGCGCCGTTCTTCACCAAGTCGGCGAAGGGCGCCACGCTCACGACGGCCGACGGCCGCGAACTGGTCGACTTTGTCTGCACTTGGGGCCCGGCCATCCACGGCCACAATCACCCGCGCATCAAGGCCGCCATCGCCGCCGCGCTCGAGGACGGCACCTCCTTCGGCACGCCGAACCCCTACGAGGTCGAGATGGCCGAGCTGATCGTGAAGTTTTTCCCGTCGATCCAGAAGGTCCGCATGTGCAACAGCGGCACCGAGGCGACGATGTCGGCCATCCGCCTCGCCCGCGGCTTCACCAAGCGCGACAAGATCATCAAGTTCGCCGGCTGCTACCACGGCCACAGTGACTCGCTGCTCGTCGCCGCCGGCTCCGGCGCCCTGACCCACGGCAACCCCGACAGCGCCGGCGTGCCCGCGGCGTTCGCGCGCGAGACCGTTGTCCTCCCCTACAACGACACCGCCGCGGTCGACGCGGCCTTCGCCGCCAACCCCGGCCAGATCTCCTGCATCATCGTCGAGCCCTACATCGGCAACGTGGGCTTCATCAAGCCCGACCCTGGCTACCTGCAGCATCTGCGCAAGGCCACCGCCCAACACGGTGCTGTGCTCATCTTCGACGAGGTCATGACCGGGTTCCGGCAAGCTCGCGGCGGCGTGCAGGAGCTGGAGAAAATCACCCCCGACCTCACCTGCCTGGGCAAGATCATCGGCGGCGGTCTGCCCGTGGGCGCCTTCGGCGGCCGGGCCGACATCATGGACTATCTCGCGCCTCTCGGCCCGGTCTACCAGGCGGGCACGCTCAGCGGCAACCCACTGGCCATGGCCGCCGGCATCGCCTCCCTGCAGATGCTCGAGGAACTCAAGCCCTACGCGAAACTCGATGCCCTCGGCTGCCAGGTCGTCACGGCCGCGCTCTCCGCCGCGAAGAGCAAGGGTCTCCCGATGCAGGCGCCGCAGGTCGGCTCGATGTTCAGCCTGTTCTTCACCCCGAGCGCGGTGCGCGACATGCCGACGGCGCTGTCCTCCGACGCCAAGCTCTTCGGCAAATTCTTCCACGCCTGCCTCGCCGGCGGCGTCTACCTGCCGCCCAGCGCCTACGAGTCCTGGTTCCTGAGCACCGCCCACGAGGGCGCCGCCATCGACCGGGCTTGCGAAGTAATTACGGGCGCAATTAAGTCCCTCTAAGAAACAACGGCCCGTGCCGTTGTCTCAAGTAGCAACATGAACACCAAGCAGCCAAGCCGCCCGGGCCACCTCCGCACAGGTTTGGCCTCGCTTCTCTGCTTCCTCGTATTTGCCGCCGTTCTTCGCGCCCAGCCCGCGAACGCCCCGCTGCTGCCCCTCAACGAGCTCCAGGCGGGCATGAAGGGCGAGGTCTGGACCGTCTTCAAGGGCCGCGATGCGGAATCCTTCGGCGTTCAGGTCACGGGAATCCTGCGCAACGCCCTCGGGCCCGGCAAGAGCATGATCCTCTGCGAGCTCACCGACCCGCGCGTCCAGTCGATGGGCGCCGTGGCGGGCATGAGCGGCAGCCCGCTCTACGTCGGCGGCCGGCTCGCGGGCGTCCTCTCCTACCAGATCCAGCGCTTCGAGACCGTGCGCTACGCGGGCTTCACCCCGATCAGCGATATGCTCGAGATCAGCACGCTGCCCGACGCCAAGGACTCCTCCGCGCCGGTGCCGATCCCCGTGAAGGGTGCCCGCGAGGCGCGCTCGACCGAGTTGGGCTCGATGCAGATCAGCCCCATGACGCCGGCCTTTTCCCTCGGAGGCCTGGCCCCGAATGTCGCTGCAGCCCTCGAGCCACAGTTCACGGCCCTCGGCCTGAACGTCACCGCGCTCGGCGGCAACGACGCCGGTTCCGACTCGCCGACACCCGCGGACAACCTCCCGAAGCCCCTGCGCCCCGGTGACGTCATCGCCGTCGCGCTCGCGGTCGGCGACGTGAGCGTCGCCGGCACCGGCACGGTCTCCTACGTCGACGGCAACCGGGTGCTCGCCTTCGGCCACCCGATGCTCTCCCTCGGCGCGACCGAGTTGCCCATGGCGTCGGCCGAGATCGTCACGATCCTGCCGAGCCAGTATAATTCGGTTAAGATCAGCAACACGGGCGGGATCATCGGCTCCTTCAGCCAGGACCGCCTCTCCGGCATCTACGGCGAACTCGGCCGGAAGCCCGCGATGGTCCCCGTCGACATCGACTTCCCCGGCCGCACCAACCGCAAGTCCCTTCACTTCGAGGTCGTCCGCAACGAGCAGGTGCTGCCGACGATCGCGGCCACCGGACTCGCCCAGGCCGTCATGGGCTCGAACGAATCCGGCTTTCCGCGCGGCTTCAAGGTCACAACCACCGTGGATTTCCCGGGTTCCGCCCCCGTCGAGCTGAGTCAGCTCTATCCCGGCCCGCAGGGCTTCCGCCAGGGCCTCGGGGATTTTGTGGGCAACCTCTCGCTGTGGCTCTTCAATCCCTACGAACGCATTTTCCCCGCGCACATCCGCTTCAGCGTCGAGGACACCGCCGAGAATCCGCAGAGCGTCGTCGAGCAGCTGCAGGTTTCCCGCACCGAGGCCTCGCCGGGCGAGCGGGTCGACCTCTCCGTAGGCTGGCGCGGCTTCCAGCGCGACGCCGCCAGCGAAGCCGTCTCGCTGCAGATCCCGCGCGAGTGGGCCGGCAAGGAGCTGGAGGTCATCCTCACCACCGGGCCCGCGCTCGACGAGCTCACCGGCCGCGCGCACGCCGTGCCGGTCGCGCAGCTGCGCAGCTTCGAGGAATACATCTCCGCCCTCCGCGACTTCCGCCAGTCGGACGGGCTCTACCTCGCCGTGGTCGAGAAGGCCCGGCTCATGACCGATCAGCGCAGCTCCACCCAGGACATGCCCGGCTCCCTCGAGCGCATCGCCCGCAGCGCCGACGAGGCGCGGTTCCAGCGGCGCGACGCGCTGGTGCCGCTCTGGGAACAGCGCGTGCTCCCCGGACGGCTCTTCAACATCCTCGTGCGCCGGCCTCTGACGATCACGGACTGACCGCATTATTGGAGGGTCGATCTCCTGATCGACCGCGGCCCGTCCGGAGACGGGCCCTCCACCCACGGCGCCGATTACCGCAACCATTTCGTATGAACCTCCGCTCCCCTCTCATTCGTTTTGCGCTTTTTGTGCTTTTTGTGGCCAACCTCCGGGCCGACCCGCTCACCAAGCAGCTCGAGGTTGATTTCGGCCGGGACGTCGCGAGCCGCAACCTGAAGGGTCTGGCCACCCGCTCCGACGGCCGCGTGCTGCCCGGGCCGGTGTTCACCGACCTCGACGGCCCCAAGCTCGGCGAGATCCTCTGGAACTTGAAGCCGGCTGGCCCAAACAAGTTCCTCGTCGGCACCGGCCCCGAGGGCAAGGTGCAGGAAGTGACGTTCAACCCGAAGGACAACACCTACGCCGTCCGCGAAGTTGCTCATGTCACCGAGACCCAGGCCATCGCGGTCCAGCCTCTCGCCGACGGCACGATGCTGATCGGCACGTCACCGACGGCCGCCATCTATCTCGTCAAGGACGGCAAGCCTCTCTCCCGGGTGCCGCTGCCGGCCGACTCCGTGTTTGATTTCCTCCCGCTGCCCGACGGCCGCGTGCTGGCGGCCACCGGCAATCCCGGCCGGATCTACCTGCTCGACCTGAAGAAGCTGGCCAAGGCCGGCGTCATCGAGGGCAAGATCTCCGACGACAAGGCGGTTGCCGACAAGGGCATCACGCTCTTCGGCGAGATCCGAGACCGCAACGTCCGGCGGCTCGCGCGCCTCACCGACGGCCGCATCGTCGCCGGCTCCTCGCCCAAGGGGAACATCTACGCTTTTGCCGCCGCGGGCGGCCCACCGCTCATCCTGCAGGAAAACCGCGACTCCGAGGTCGTCGACCTCCTGCCGATGGAGGATGGAGGCTTCTATGCCGGCATCGTGGCCTCCGCCGGCGACACGGTCCGCATCGGCAAACCCGCCGACCCGAAGCCGGAGGGCAAGGAGAAGGACAAGGAGGAGAAGCCGGGCTTCACGGGCCGCTCGCTGGTCGTGCGCTTTCCCGCCGACGGGTTTCCCGAGACGCTCGTGACCAAGACCAACATCGCGCTCTACCGGCTCGCGCGCCACAAGGACTGGCTGCTGCTCACCGCCGGCGAACTCGGCGACGCCTTCGGCTACGATCCCGGCGCGCGCCGCTCGCTCACCTTCCCCGGCAGCGCCTCCGCGCAGCTCAACGACGTCGCCCCGCTCGATGGCGACCGCTACCTCGTCCTGCGCAACAACGCGCCCGGACTCGCGCTCCTCTCCTTTGCCGCGGCCCCGGTGCGCGAGTTGGAGACCAAGCGGCTCGACCTCGGCACCCCGGCTGAACTCGGCGGTTTCCGTTTCGCCCGCCTGCACGGCGTGGGCCTGCCTGCACTCAAGCTGGAGGTCCGCACAAACTACGGCAGCGACGAACTCGAGGGCTGGACCCCCTGGACCGAGATGAAGGTGCGCGACGACGCCCTCTACGCGGACGGGCTGCGTGGACGCTACGTGAAGTTCCGGCTGCATGTCGCGGGCAACGCCCAGGACTTCCAGATCGAGAAGGCCACGCTCTACCACCTGCCGCAGAACCGCCGACCGGTCCTGACCGACTTTCGCATCTTTTCCCCCAACCTCGGTCTGATCCCGGCGGCCGAACCACCGCCGACTGTCAACGCCACCCTCGGTCAGGTGCTCTTCCCGAGCATGCACGACGCCAAGGACGACGCCGAAAAGCGCAAGGGTGCCATCATGGGCAGCCAGGTCGTTCCGCAGACGGGCAGCCAGATCGTCTACTGGCAGGTCAGCGATGCCGACGGCGATAACGTGGCCTACACGTTTTCCATCCGGCCGGAGAACTCGGATACCTGGACGGACCTCGCGGTCAACACGACCGACACCTACGTGCAGTTCGACACCGGCACGCTGGCCGAGGGCCTCTATCTCACGCGCCTGACCGCCACCGAGCAGGCGCCGCGTCCGGTGAAGCAGCGGCTCAGCTACACGTTCGAGACGGATAACCTCCTGGTCGACCGCACGCCACCGGTCATCGGCGCCACCCAGGTGTCGCGCGCGGACGGCATGGTGGTCATCGCCGTCGAAGGCACCGACGCCCTCTCGCTGCTCGAGGGCGCGGAGTTCACGCTCAACAACGGCACCCATGAAACCGTGACCCATCCGGCCGACGGGATCCTCGACGGCCGCCACGAGCGGTTCGAGGCCGAGATCCCCGAGGCCCGGACCTCCGGCGCGACTTCGGTGGAAATCCTGCTCTACGATGCGGCCGGCAACAGCTCATCGATCCGCGTGCCGCTGAAGTAGCGGCAAGGCCTCCTCCGCTCAGCCCCCGGGGCTACCCGCCGCCGAAAGGTTCAAAGGTATTTCCCTTGGGTGACACCATGTGGCCGCCCGCGGCAAACACTGTGCGCACCGCGCCGAGCATGCGCCGCGCCGATACCCGAATCCTCAGCTTCCGCCGCAGCAGGCCCCGGTTGTCCGGGTGCTCGACATAGCTGTCCATGGCCGGGGTGAATTCCTCCAAGCTGCGCAAGTGGCCGACATCCTCGACGAACTCGTAGTCGGCGAGAAAATGTCGGTGGTCCAGCCAACGGACAACCCCGGCCAGCAGGCGCGCGTGCGGGTAAAGGGTCCGCTGCAACAGCACGGCCGGCCACTCGGCCGGCTTCAGGCCCTCCTGCTCGCAGTAGATCTCCGCGAATGTTCTCGGCTTCATCGCGGCGGGCGACCGGTGGACGGCGCGGATTTGGACGTCGGCTCGGCGTAGACGGGCAGCATCACCGTGCAGGTCGTGCCGTGGCCCGGCCGGCTGTCCATGTGCAGGTGGCCGTCCAGGCGGCGGACGATCTGCCGGACGATGAACAGGCCGAGGCCGAGGCCCTGCTGCTCGAGGCTCGGGCGCTCAAACTGGCGGAATGCGCTGAAGGACTTCAGCTGCTGGGCCGTCATGCCTCGGCCCGCGTCACTGACCGTCAGTTGCAGGTTCGGCCCGACGCGCTGGGCCGTCACGCGGACCGGCGTTCCGGTCCGCGAGAAACTGAAGGCGTTTTCCACGAGTTCCTCGGTGAGCAGCGCCAGTTCCTGGGCGCCGCCGGACAGGGCCGTCGTGGCCAGATCGACGACCAGATCCCGCTCGCGCGTCTCGTGCCGCACGAGGGACGCCCGCGCGCCCCGCTCGAATTGCTGCGCCACGGTGGCGGCGGACAGCACGGGGAACGGCGAGTCCGAGTCGGGGTTCAGCCGGTCGAGGGTGAACAGGTAGTTCCGCAGCGTGCGGTGCAGCCGCTGGCTGGACTGCAGGATCCCGCGCGTGGCCTCGCGAACCTCCGCCGGCCCCATGGTGGCGAAGTCCTGGTCCAGCATCTCCGCGAAACCGAGGATGCCGGTGAGCGGCGTGAAGAACTCGTGCGGCAGCCACTTGTGGAGGCTCTCGCGCAGCTCGTTCACCACGGCCGCCTCCTTCTGCTGGATGATCTCCTTGCGCCGGAGCCGCGCCTCGACGCAGGCCACGAGGGTCTCCAGCGTGAAAGGCTTGAGGAGGAAATCGTCCGCCCCGAGATCCATCCCCTTGCGCGGATGCGCGAAGCCCGGGTTGCCGGTCATGAAGACGAACTGGCAGTTGGCCAGCGCCGGATCGGCGCGCACCTCCTCGAGGAAACGGTGGCCGTTCTTCGCCGGCATGTTGATGTCGCACAGGATGAGGTCGGGCGGCTCGCTGTGGGCCGCGGTCCATCCGGCGCTGGCGCTCGCCGAAAAGACCGCCCGGTAGCCGAAGGCCTCGAGGCCGGCGCTCAGCGCCGCCCCCAGCGGGGCGTCATCGTCGATGATGTGGATGGAGGGCAGCCCGTCACCCGGACCGGTGGTGGTCGATGAGCCGGGCCCGCCTGCGGGCGGATTGACGGCGGATTTGGTAGCCGGAGCGCGCATGGGATTGGTCAGGTTTGGTCCGCGGGGTTGTCGGGTGGAACGGGTTCAGCGGGGGGAGCGGGAAATTCCAAGCGGACGCAGGTGCCCCGGCCGGGCCGGCTGGTCACCCGGATGGTGCCGCCCATGCCATGCATGAGGCGCTGCACCGTCACCAGCCCCAGGCCCGTGCCATGACCCGGCGGCTTTGTCGTGAAGAACGTCTTGAACAGCTGTCGCTTCACCTCGGGTGTGATGCCGGTGCCGTTGTCGCGCACCTCGATGTAGGCGGCGGCGCGCGGCCGGCGCCCGACCCTGACGCTGATCCGGCCGTTTTCATCGCGGGTCGCGTCGCGGGCGTTCAGGACAAGGTTGACCAGGACCTGGTCGATGTGCGCCGGGTCCGCCGCAACGAGCACCGGCCCGTCCTCCGGCGCGGAGAAATCCAGCTGCCGGGTGACAATCTGGTCCAACAGGTGGAAGGTGCCCTGCGCCACCTCGGTGACGTCGATGACCCGCCGCCGGGCCTCGGTCGGCCGCGAGAGGTTGCGCAGCTGGTTGCAGAGCGTCGCGATCAGGGTCGCGGCGTGCAGGAGGGGCTCGATGTATCTGGCCTCGTCCAGCGAGCCCTTGTGCCGGACGCGCAGCAAACCCGCGTTGAACAGCACGATCGTGAGCAGGTTGCTGATCTCGTGCACGGCGATGGCCGCGAGTTCACCCTGCATCACCAGGCGCTGCACGTGGCGGAGGCGTTCCTCGATCTTGCCGACGGAGGCGGTGGTCGGACGCCGTGACCTGGACGGGGCCGGCCGGCCGGCGGGACTGGACGCGCGAGCCGGCATGTCAGTGGCGCGCCCGCGGCAATCCGCGGCTCCCATCGACGAGGCCGCACCGCACGGCATAGAGCGACAGTTGCGCCGCGCGGTGCAGGCCGGTCTTTTTCATGAGCCGGCTGCGGTGGTTGGCCACCGTGTAGACGCTGACCCCGAGCGCCGACGCGATTTCCTTCGAGCTCAGCCCTTCGGCCAGATGGCGCAGCACCATCTCCTCGCGCCGCGTCAGGCGTGGTTGCCCCGGCCGCGCGGTTGCCGGGGGCGCCACCACCAGGCCCTTGATCGCACCCGACACGTCGGGGCTGAAGTAGGTGCGACCGGCCGCCACCGCGAGCAGTGCCGAGCGGAATTCGGCGAGCGTGGCGGTCTTGCTGATCAGGCTGTAAGTGCCCGCCGCCAGCACCTGCCGGATGACCGCGGGCGTCAGGTTGCCGGAGAAGATCACCACGCGCGCGCCCGGGCACAGCGCGGCGATTTTCCCGAGCAGCGCGAGGTCGAACGTGGAGGACAGGATCAGATCAAGGATGATGAGCGCCGGCTGGACCCGGGCGCACAGTTGCAGCGCCTCCGATTCCGTCTGCGCGGAACCGACCACTTGAAAACCCCTGAGCGAATCGACCACGCTCGTGACCAATTCAGTGAGCAGGGTGTGATCATCGATGATCACCACGCGGGTTTTTGCACCCCAGTGCGGTTGGGTTTCCATACAGGAAACCTTGTGCGTCATTCTTCCTATATATCTATAAAATAATGTGTTATACGCTTAAAATGAGGGGAAAGCCTACGCGGAGGTTAGCTTGTTTGAGTCACATTCCGGGAGGGAAAATCCCATGGGGGCATAGCTGCCTGAGTTTCATGCCGTCTGCACGCCCCTTCCCCCTCTAGATGGAATACCGCGGGACGGAAGGGAGAACACCGCACGGGAAACCGCCGATGCGCCGGCTCGAATCCCCTCACCAGCCGGGATGCGCGGAGCCCACCGGGTCGTTCAACAGTCCCATCCGCGCCGCGTAAAGGGACAGCGGCACTGCGCCGTGGAGGCCGGTTTTCTTGCTCAGCTTGGCGCGGAAATTATTCACGGTGAAGCAGCTCAGGCCCAGCTTGGCCGCGATTTCGCGGGAGCTCAGCCCGTTGGCGATGTGGCGCAGGACCGTGCGCTCGCGTTTGCTGAGGGCAGGCTGTTCCGGCGGCGGGGGCGACGGCGAGCGCACCATGAGGCGGACCGCCTCGCTCGTCTGGCTGCAGAGATAGGCCCGGCCCGCGCTCACGGACTCGATCGCGGTTTTCAACTCCGCCGTGGCCGACGCCTTGCTGAGGATCCCATCCACGCCGGCCACCAACGCGCTGCGGATGACCGTCTCGTTGAGGTTGCCGGAAAAGATCAGCACGTGCACGTCGGGGAACTGCGCCTTGAGCTCCTTGAAGACCTCAAGGCCGGATGCGTCCGGCAACCCGAGGTCCAGGATCACGAAATCAGGCTTAACCTGCCGGCAGATCGCCTGGGCCTCGCGGCATGAGGCGGCGTGGCCGACCACCTTGAAACCCTGCCACCGCGCGAAAATTTCCGCGATCAGTTCCACAACCATCGTGTGGCCATCCACGATCACTACCTTGAGCTGGCCGGTTGCTTCGGGGCTGAGTTGCATCGCGATTGTCCGGTTGATAACAGAGGCCGTTTGGCGAGGTGCTTGGTGTGGTGCCGGTAACTGGCGATCGAGTATTTGCCTAAGTTGTCTGCCGTTATACCCTATTGCAAATAAGTATATATACCCATTATGACCGGGATGTCGAGAACACATTTATTCCACAACCATTTGCCAATCATAATATTACTTTCCCTACCACATCGGAAGCCATTTGGAAAATGGCAGATTCAGTCAGCTCACGCCCGCGGATGCGCTCTGGCGTAGATTTCCTTCAGCCGGGCAACGCTGGTGTGGGTGTAGATCTGCGTGGTCGTCAGGTTGGCATGGCCGAGAAGTTCCTGCACCGCGCGCAGGTCGGCACCGCCGTTGAGCAGGTGCGTGGCGTAGGAGTGCCGGAGCTTGTGCGGCGACAGGTCCATCGGCAGATCGGCCAGCGCGAGGTATTTCTTCACCAGCAGCTGCACCGCCCGCACCGTCATGCGCCGGTGCGGCGTCGCGAGCACGACCGGGTCGTCCGGACCGGTGCGGCGGGCGTGCTCGTCGCGGAATTTCGTCACCACGGCCATGGCCACGGTGCCGAGCGGGCAGATGCGCTCCTTGCGGCCCTTGCCGAGCACGCGGGCGCTGCCGTTGCTGAAATCGATCGCGCCATAGTTCAGCGCCACGAGTTCGCTCACGCGCAGGCCGCCGCCGTAGAGCAGCTCGAGCACGAGCCGGTCGCGCCAGGCGTCGAAGGCGCTGATCGATTCGTTCGCGAGGAGTTTCTGCGGTCCGCCGAGCAGGAGGGCCATCTGGGTTTCGGTGAGGAACTTCGGCAATGCCTTCTCCAGCTTCGGCAGCGGCACGCCGGCGAACGGGTTGCGCCGCACCTTGCCCTGCCGCATCCAGTAGCGGAAGAACGTGCGCAGCCCCGACACATGGTTGTGCAGCGTGCGCCGCCGGTAGCGCCGCTGCGCCTCGATGATGAAGTCGCGCGTATCCCGCGCCGTCAGCGCATCCAGCCCGCGCGCCCAGCGGCGGGTGCGGTCCAGCCAGAGATGGAAATCCGCGAAGGCCTGCGTGTAGTTTCTCACCGTGTAGGCGGAATAGCGCCGCTCCTTCGCCAGGTAGTCGGCGAACGGCTGCAGCCACTCCGACACCACCTCGGGCGGCAGGACGGGCTCCGCAGGTTCGGACTTCATGGGTGGAGCGCAGCCTCTGGACGCCCTTAGGGCGACGGTGCCACCGTCCGGAGGCCGGCGTCCACCTTGGACTCCACCTCGCGCATGACCCGCGCCGCCTCCTGCCGCAGCGCGCCCTCGGGATCAAGACCCTTGACGCGCGCCGCTGCGGTCAGCTCGAAAAGCATCCGGCCGAGCGTCTCGGCATCGAGGTGCCGGCCGAGCGCCGCCACCTGCTCGGCGTCCACGATTCCCTCCGCGGGCAGTCGCTTCTTCTGGATCTGCTTCCACACATCCTCGGCGAACATCAGGGCGGGCAGGCGCGGGGGCAGCTGCTTGAAGACGGCGGACTCCGTCTTGCCGGCGGCCGCCTTTTCCTGCGCCTTAACCTTCTCCCAGACCTCGATCACCTTGGCCGAGGTGTCGGCCTGCCCGGTGCCGAAGACGTGCGGGTGGCGGCGCACGAGCTTCTCGTTGATGTCGCGCGCCACGTCGTCGAAGTTGAAGTCCCCGCGCTCGGCGGCCAGCTGCGCATGGAACACCACCTGGATGAGCACGTCGCCCAGTTCCTCGCGCATGTGCGGCAGATCGTTGCGATCGATCGTGTCGAGCAGCTCGCTGCACTCGTCGATGAGGCAGCGGGCGAGCGTCTGGTGGGTTTGCTCACGGTCCCACGGGCAGCCGTCGGGGGCGCGGAGGCGGGCCATGGTGCGGCGGAGGTCGTCGATGGCGGACATGCCGGCACGTTGCCCGCGGTTCACCCGGAAGACACGGAAAAACCGCCAACTTTTCAGCTTTGTCTTCCGGGTGTTCCATGTGTTCCGTAGGACCTCTCCGAATGGACAAGCTCACCGAAATCATGGCGCACAAGCGGCGGGAGATCGCCCCTCTCCTGCGGCCGGTCTTCAACGAGGAACTTGCCGAGCTCAACCACGCCCTGCCCAAGCCGCCGTCCTTCCTGCAGGCCCTCCGCCGCAAGGACGGTCAGCTCGCGGTCATCGCCGAGATCAAGCGCCGCTCGCCCTCCGCCGGCGCCATCAGCGAGCACGCCTCGGCCCTCGACCAGGCGCACCGTTACCGCGCGGCCGGCGCCAGCGCGCTTTCCATCCTGACCGATGAGAAGTTTTTCGGCGGCACGCTCGCCGACCTTTCGGTGGTCACCAGGGACTTCGCCAAGACCCCGCCGGCGTTGCCCTGCCTGCGCAAGGACTTCATGGTGCATCCGCTCCAGATCCATCAGGCCCGCAGCGCCGGGGCCAGCGCGATCCTCCTCATCGTGCGGGCGCTGACGGACGACGAGATCGGGACGCTGCATGCCGCCGCGACCGCCGCGGGGCTCGATGCCTTGTTTGAGATCCATAACTTCGACGAGCTGAAGCGCGCCGTGCACCACAAGGCGAAGATCATCGGCGTCAACAACCGCGACCTCGCGGTCTTCAAGACCGACCTCGCGCTGAGCGAACAGCTCATCCCCCACTTCCCGAAGAACGTCGTTGCGGTCAGCGAGAGCGGCATCGCCACGCCCGCCGACGCCGAACGCGTCCGCCAGGCCGGCGCGCACGCCATTCTCGTCGGCGAGGCGCTGATGCGCGCGGACGACCCCGCCCGGCTGATCCGGGATTTCCGCCGCCATGTATGAGCACCGGAAGGACCGGTTGCTCCCGCGCCGCGAATTCGTCCTTCGCCTTGGCTGGAGCGTCGCCGCAGGCGGCGTGTTGATCGCGTTTTCCCTCAGCATTGGCATGCTTGGCTACCATTTCCTCGGCGGCTTGGCGTGGATCGACGCCTTCCTCGACGCCTCAATGATCCTCTCGGGCATGGGCCCCATGTCACCGCTGACCAGTCCCGCCGCCAAGGTTTTCGCCGGCTGCTATGCCATCTACTGCGGGATCGCTCTGATCGCGACCACGGGCGTCATCCTGGCCCCGGTCATCCACCGCTCGCTGCACAAGTTTCACCTCGAGTGGGACGGGGACAAATAGGCCATGCCGCTTTCGCCGTCGGACACGCGCGACCTGCTCGCGCAGCTCAATCACCAGCCCAAACGCTTTCTCGGGCAGAATTTCCTCGTCGACGGCAACATCGTCCGCAAGTCGCTCGAACTCGCCGGCGTCACTACCGGTGACACCGTGGTCGAGATCGGCCCGGGACTCGGCACGCTGACCTCCGCCCTGCTCGCCGCCGGGGCCGCCGTCTGGGCGGTGGAGAAGGACCGCCAGCTGCACGCGCACCTGCTCGCCACGCTGGCCCGGGACCAGCCGCAGCTGCACCTGCTCGAGGGGGACGCTGTCGAGCACCCTCTCGCAGGGCTGCCGGCAGAACGGTCCGCTCATTTCAAGGTCGTCGCAAACCTGCCCTACGCGATCGCCACGCCCTGGCTGGACGGGGTGCTCAGCGGTCCGCTGCCGTCCGTGCTCGTGCTCATGCTGCAGCAGGAAGCCGCCCAGCGCTACGCCGCCCAGCCCGGCACCAAGTCCTTCAGCGGCATCTCGATCTTCCTTCAGGCGGCCTATGAGATCGCACCCGGCCACAAGGTCGCCCCAGGCTGCTTCTACCCCCGGCCGGACGTCGATTCCTACCTGCTCAACCTCGTGCGGCGCCCGGAACCGTTCGTCTTCACCGCGGCCAACAAGGTCCTCATCCGCGAATGTTTCCAGCAGCGCCGGAAACAAATCGGCTCCCTGATCCGCGGCAAGCTCCCGCCCGACAAAGCCGCCGCCTGGCTCGACCGGCTGGTGGCCGCCGGCCTCGGCCCGCAGTCGCGCCCCGAGCAGATCCCGGTGGCACAGTGGCGCGAGTTCGGGGTCTGAGGCAGGTGCCGGCTTGATATTCCGCGGCCGGCAAATTAGCTCATCCCCCATCCGTCCATGTTAGCCCGCCTGATCCCGGCCTTCGTCTCCCTGACCGTCCTCGTCCCCGCGGCTTTCGCCCAGCCGGTCGGTCTCGCGGGCCGGCTCGAAGGCGACATGTATGTCTCCGCGACCGGTGAATTCAAGGTGCCGGCCCCGGTGCTCTGGGAACTCGGCGGCAAGATCACCGACACGGAAAATGTCGTCACCTTCAGTGACAGCTACAACACCCACGTCAGCATCGCCTGCTTCCCGCAGGACGCCGCCCAGCGTTGGGAGCTCGAGACCCGCGGCCGGCGCGATTACCTGCTGTATTTCTTCACCGAGTTCGTGCTGGCCGATTTCCGGAAACGCTTTCCCGGCTCCCACATCGAGAGCGCCCGCTTCGTGCCGGAGCTGCAAGACGGCGCGTTGATCGCCTACGCCCTCCTGCCCGGCGGATCCTTCTTTGAGGACAAAAACAAGGTGCTCGACGCCACCCCGGTCCAGCCCGTGATCGCCAAGCGCGGCACGATGCTCTTTGTGCGACAGGGATACGTCTACGTGCTCAGCACCGAGCTGGCCGAGCGCGCCACCGAGCGGAGCACCTACCAGCTGACTGTCGAGAAGGAGAACGCCCTGCTGGCCGACCGGCTCACCGGGCTGGCGGGCCGTCTGATCTTCACGGGGCCGAAGCGCAATCCCTGAACCGGGCCCGCATGAGTGAAGCCTACGAGGAGCTGATCCAGACCGAGCCGTTTTACCGGCAGTCTCCTTCCCTCGCCCACGAGATGCTGGTCGACCGTCTCCACCGCCTCGTGGCCTCGGCGCTTCCCCTCAACTCCGCTCTTCAGCTCCTGCCGCCCCGCACCGAGCTGATCCTGGCCGAACACACCCGCGTGCGACCGGACCTCACCGTGGTCCGCGTCCCGCCCGGCGAAACCCCCGACCACGCCGCGCAACTTTACCTCGTCGCTGAAGTCCTGCTTCCGGGCGACCACCACGTCGACACCGTCATCAAGAAACAGCTCTGGGCCGACGCCCGGCTGCCGCGCCTCTGGATGGTCGACCCGCGCTACCTCAACGTCGAGGTCTACGGTTGCGGCGAATACGGCTTCACCCTCGGGGATATCCTCGCCAACCATCACCCGCTGACCGATCCTTACCTGCCGGGCCTGAGCTGCCCGATGGACCAGCTCTTCGCCAAACTTTGACCCCATGAAATCCCGCCTGCTCCCGCTGCTTCTCACCATGTGCGCCCTCCTCCCGTCCGCCCGCGCGGCCTTCGACCTGACCAACCCCAAGCCGCCCATCGCGGCAAAGAAGCCCAAGGACGTCACCGTCCATGAGGACAAGCGGATCGACGACTACTTCTGGCTCCGCGAAAAGGGCAACCCCGAGGTCGTGAACTACCTCGAGCAGGAGAACGCCTACACCGAGGCCGTGCTCGCCCCCGCCAAGGAGCTCCGCGCCGCGCTCTATGCCGAGATGGTCGGCCGCATCAAGGAGGACGACACCTCCGCGCCGGTGCCCTTCCTCGGCTACACCTACTACACGCGCACGGAAAAAAACCGGCAGTATCCGATCTATTGCCGCAAGGCCGCCGCGGCCGGCGCCAAGGAGGAAATCCTCCTCGACCTGAACGCCATGGTCGGCACCCACACCTACATCGCCATCGGCGCCTACCGGGTCAGCGACGACGGCGCCCGCCTCGCCTACGCCGTGGACTGGACCGGCTACCGCCAATACGAGGTCTTCGTGATGGATCTGGCCACCAGGGCGCTGGTCCCGCAGCAGATCGGCAAGGTCTCCAGCCTCGAGTGGGGCGCCGGCCACGACGTGCTCTACTACGGGACGGAAAACGAAGCCAAGCGCTCCGACCAGTTCCACCGCTGGACGCTCAGCACCGGCAAGCACGAGCTGCTCTACGAGGACAAGGACGAGCTCTTCAACCTCGAGGCCGAGAAGTCCCGTGACGGGAAATTCGTGTTCTGCCACACCGAGAGCAAGCTCACCACCGAGGTGTTCGCCCTCGACACCGCCAACCCGGGCGCCGGGCTCCACAGCCTCCTCGGCCGCACGGAGAACGTGAAGTATTACGCCGAGCACCGGGACGGGAAGTTCTACTACCTGACCAACCGCGACGGCGCGAAGAACTACAAGGTGCTCTCGGCCCCCGAGAAGACACCGCGGGAGGTGACCCAGCTCATCGCCCACAACCCGGCCGTCAAGCTGGAGAGCCTCGATATGTTCGCGACCCACCTGGTGGTCGTCGAGCGCGAGGACGGCCTGCCGCAGCTGCGCGTCTACGATTTCGCCACCGGCCGGTCGAAGCGGCTCGAAATGCCCGAGGACGCCTACGAGGTGGGGCCCGACCGCAACTGGGAGTTCAACGCCACGGCCTACCGCTTCAACTACCAGTCGCTGGTCCGCCCCCCGACCGTCTACGCCGCCAACCTGAAGACCGGCGAGCGCACCGTGGTCAAGCAGACCGAGGTGCTCGGCGGTTTCGATGCGAAGAACTACAAGTCCGAGCGCCTCTGGGCGACGGCTCGCGACGGCACCAAGGTGCCGTTGTCCATCGTTTACCGGGCCGACCTCGACCGCTCGAAACCCCAGCCACTCTGGCTCTACGGCTACGGCTCCTACGGCATCAGCATGCCGGCCTCCTTCAGTTCCACCCGCGTCAGCCTGCTCGACCGCGGTCTGGTTTACGTCATCGCGCACATCCGCGGTGGCGGTGAACTCGGCGAGACCTGGCGCGAGGCCGGCCGCATGCAGAAAAAGATGAACACGTTCAACGATTTCGTCGACTGCGCCCAGTGGCTCGTCGACCACCACTGGACCACGCCGGCCCAGCTCGTCACCTCCGGCGGCAGCGCGGGCGGCCTCCTGATGGGGGCGGTGGTCAACCAGCGCCCCGACCTGTTCCACGCCGCGATCGTGCAGGTGCCGTTCGTCGACGTGCTCAACACCATGCTCGACGCCACCCTGCCGCTCACCACCGAGGAATACATCGAGTGGGGCAACCCCAACATCAAGGAGCAGTATAAGTGGATGCGCGCCTACAGCCCCTACGACAACCTCAAGGCCGCGGCCTACCCGAACATGCTCGTCCTCGTCTCCTACAACGACAGCCAGGTGCCGTATTGGGAGGGCACGAAGTATCTCGCCAAGCTCCGCACGCTCGACACCGGCCACAACGCCACGCTGCTCCACGCCACGATGGGCGCCGGTCACGGCGGCGCCGCCGGGCGCTACGACGCGCTGAACGACATGGCGCGCAACTACGCGTTTTTCCTGCAGTCGCTCGGCCTCGACAAGTAATCGGTCCCATGGAGGGCTCAGCTCCAGCTGGGCCGCGGCTCAGCTGGAGCTGAGCCCTCCACCAACAATAGGTTCGCCATTGCCCCCATGAAACATCTCATCCGAATGGCGCTTCTCCTGTCGTCCGCTACAGCTGCGGTCGCCGCCGATCCCACGCCCGCCCCGAAATACGGCCTCGTCATCCACGGCGGCGCCGGGGTCTTGGTCCGCAACGAGATGACGCCCGCCCTCGAAGCCGAGTATCGCGCCCGGCTCTCCGAGGCGCTCAACACCGGCTACGCCGTGCTTGATAAGGGCGGCACCGCGCTCGATGCCGTCACAGCGACGATCAACGTCATGGAGGATTCGCCGCTGTTCAACGCCGGCAAGGGCGCCGTCCTGAACGCCGACGGTATCTGCGAACTCGACGCCTCCGTCATGAACGGCCGCACTCTGGCGGCCGGCGCCGTCGCCGGCGTCCGTCACATCAAGAACCCCATCAACCTCGCCCGTGATGTGATGGACAAGTCCGTCCACGTGATGCTCTCCGGCGATGGCGCGGAGAAGTTCGCCCAGACGCTCGGCTACCGGATGATGCCGGAGGAGTATTTCCAGACGGAATTCCGCCGCAGACAGCTGGAGAAGGCCCAGGCCCTCGAAAGATCCGAGGCCGGCAAGTCCGCCTCCCTCACCACGGGGCAGCCAACGTTCACGACGGCCGACGACAACTACCTGATCAACCAGTCCAAGCGCGGCACCGTGGGCTGCGTGGCGCTGGACAAGGCCGGTAACCTTGCGGCCGGCACCTCGACCGGCGGCATGACCAACAAGAAATACGGCCGCATCGGCGATTCCCCCATCATCGGCGCCGGCACCTACGCCAACAACGCGACCTGCGCCGTCAGCGCGACCGGCTGGGGCGAGTTTTTCATCCGCGTCGGCGTCGCCCGCGACATCTCCGCCCAGATGGAATACGCCGGCAAGTCCGTCGCGGAGGCCGCGGCCGCCACGATCGCCAAGGTCGGCAAGCTCGGCGGCGACGGCGGCGTGATCGCCCTCGACGCCAAGGGCAACTTCGCGATGGAGTTCAACTCCCCCGGCATGTATCGGGCCCACAAGCTCTCGGGCGAACCGGAAGTCGTGGCGATCTACGGCGACGAGACGAAACGGTAATGCGGTTTTGGACGCGATGAACCGGATTCAGTGGATTGTCGGATCGATCCAATTGCTTAAATCTCGTTAATCCTGTCTGAAGTCCCAAACTCCCGTTTCATGTCCGACGCTCCACTCCCTTCCTCCCTCTTCGACTGGACACAGCTCGCCGCCCAGCCCACCGCGGCCGGTGAGGTTCGCCCTTTTTTCGATGCCGCCACCCGCACGCTGGCGCGGCTCGAGTCGCACGTCACCACGCTGAACCCTGGTGAAATCTCCCACGCCGCGCATTCCCACGCGGACGAGGAGCTGATCGTCGTGAAGGAGGGCACTCTCGAGGCCACGGTGAACGGCGTCGCCTCCGCCGCCGGGCCGGGCTCGGTGTTCTTCTTCGCGTCGCACGACCTCCACGGCCTGCGCAACCCCGGCATGGTGCGCTGCAGCTACCACGTGATCCGGATCTTCCCGCGCGACCTGCCGGCGTAGGGGCGTCGCTTGACGACGCCCGTCGGGATGGGCATCTGCCGGCGTCA
>Ga0265327_10001513_pt1 | contig 28744 bp, 35 predicted proteins | sample 41621metaG_FD_202089 | JGI IMG/M metagenome (GOLD analysis project Ga0265327, IMG submission 202089) | Rhizosphere microbial communities from Carex aquatilis grown in University of Washington, Seatle, WA, United States - 4-16-21 metaG | ecosystem: Host-associated > Plants > Roots > Rhizosphere...
CGCCGATCAGGGCTCCAACACTATGGCCGACAGCAGCCGGCCATAGTCGGATTCGCCGCTCAGGAACCCGCGGCGATTGGAAAAGAACAGGCTTTCCTCGGCGCAGGTGTCGCGCCCGATCCATTCGGCGTGCTCGATTCCGGCCTCGGCGAGGCGGGAAAGGACGAAGCCGGGCAGATCGAACTGGCGCTTGTCCGGCGTGCGGCCGGGGGCGAAGAAACGCTCAGACCCCGGAGCTTCCAGCGAAAACCGGTCCATGAAGTCCTCGCCGACCTCGTAGGAGGCTTGACCTATGCAGGGGCCGACGACCGCGACGATGCGTTCGCGCCGGGCGCCTTTGGCGGCCATGGCCTCGACGGTCGCCGACACGATCCCTCCGAGCGCGCCTTTCCAGCCGGCGTGGGCGGCGGCGACCACGCGGGCCTCGCCATCGGCCAGCAGGATCGGGGCGCAGTCGGCCGCCAGGGCGCCGCAGGCCAGACCGCGCGTCGTGGCGACCACGGCGTCGGCCTCTGGGCGCTGAGCGAAGGGCGCGTCGGCGGTGACCGCGATGTCGGAGTGGATCTGGTAGCAGGTCAGCAGATGCGACAGCTCGACGCCGAGGGCCGCGGCGGCGCGGGCGCGGTTCTCCTGCACGGCGCCCGGATCGTCCCTGGAGCCGACGCCGACGTTGAGGCTGTCGTAGACGCCGGTTGAGACGCCGCCCTGGCGGGTGAAAAAGGCGTGGCGGACGCCCGGAACCTGATCCAGCAGCTTTGACGTCAGGGTCAGCATCAGAGCGTCTCGAAACCGGGCGGGACGAGACCGTGGCTGTGGATCGCCAGGGCTTTGAACAGAACCCCCATCTGATCCGGCGCGGTCAGGCGCGCAAGCTGGCGCTCCAGGATTTCCGTTCGGTCGGGGCGGGCGCGCGCCAGCGCTTCGGCCCGTTCGTAGATCCCGAGCCGCCCGAGCAGCTCGCCCTGAGACAGGATCGGGGCGGTTTCGGCGCCCGAGCGCCGGGCGGCGGCGGCCACGGCGGGGAAGTCGGCGTGGACGGTAAGGTCGGCCTCGCCCGGGCCGCCGAGGGGGTCGACCTTCTGGTGAGCCTTCAGCGCCTGCAGGGTGTCGCCGGGGCCCGGCTCGGCGCGGCCGTAGTCGATCAAGAGGGCGGCCCCGCCCCGGCGCGCGATCAAGGCTCCGAGTTCGGCGCCGAACAGTTCCTGGGCGGGGGAGACCTCGACGAGGTCGCCGACCTCCACCTCCAACGGCGCGCCGCCGCCGGGCCTGGCGGTCAGACCGAAGGCGAGTTCGCCGTGGACGCCCAACCCCACCATTCGCTCGGCCCAACCCTTCGGCGTGCGTACGAACTGATGGGCGGGCAGGCAGTCGAGCAGCTCGTTGGCGATCAGGATCACCGGGGCGCCGTCCGGCAGGTCGAGGATCGAGGAGGTCCAGGCCGGCTCGACCGGGCCGCCGGCCAGCCTGGCGCGCTGGGCCTCGATCAGGGGCGCGCTGGTCTCGACCAGCACCAGCTTGACCGCCTCCAGGAAGCCCGGCGCCTGGCGGGCGGCGCGCAGGGCGTCGCCCATCAGGGTCCCGTCTCCGGGACCGGCCTCGACCAGCAGCACGCGATCCGGCCGCCCGAGCCCGATCCACACTTCCGCCGCCCACAGGCCGAGAAGCTCGCCGAACATCTGCGACACCAGGGGCGCGGTGAGGAAGTCGCCGCCTTCGCCCAGTCTGGGGCGCGTGGCGTAGTAGCCGTCCTGCGGATCGTGAAGGCAGGCGGTCATGAACTGAGCGACCGTGATCGGCCCGCTTTGGGCGATCTCTGCCTTCAGCCTGTCTTTCAGGCTCATTCCGCGGCGAGGGCGGTCGACTGGGGCTCGGCGTCCGGCGCGGGCGGCGCGGGCGGCAGCTTGAGCGCACGCCAGATCAGCCACAGGCCGCACAGGATCATCGGGATCGACAACATCATCCCCATGGTCAGTCCGAGCGGGAAGTCGGGCATCTGCTGATCGGGCTGGCGCACGTTCTCCAGGGCCACGCGGGACAATCCATAGCCCGTCAGGAACAGACCGACGAGGGCGCCTTCGCGGTTGAGCCACTTGGCCTTGTGCGTGGCCCACAGCAGCAGCAGGAACAGGGCCACGCCCTCCAGCCCCGCCTCATAGAGCTGGCTGGGATGGCGGTAGACGACGCCGGCGGGGCATTCGCCGTTGTTGGCCGCGGCGATGCGGGTGTTGCAGAACAGCACGCCCCAGGGAACGTGGGTCGGCCGGCCCCACAGCTCGCCATTGATGAAGTTGGCGATGCGCCCGGTGAACAGGCCGATCGGGGCGCAGGGGGCGACCACGTCGCCCAGGCGCAGCATGTCCAGCTTGTTGGCCCGGGCGAACAGGATGATGGCCAGGACTACGCCCAGGAAGCCGCCATGGAACGACATGCCCCCGTGCCAGACCATGAACATCTCCAGCGGATGGGCCAGCATCTCCTTGAGGTCGTAGAACAGGATGTAGCCGATGCGGCCGCCGAGGATCACGCCGAGGGTGACCCAGAGCACGAGGTCGTCGATCTGCAGGGGCGTGGCCGAGGGCGCCGAGCCGCTCCACAGCTTCGGCGTCTTGGTCAGATGCACAACGTAACGCCAGCCGAGCAGGATGCCGGCCACATAGGCCAGGGCGTACCAGCGGATGGCCAGCGGCCCGAGGTGAATCAGGACAGGATCGAAGTCGGGAAACACCACGGCAAAGGCTCCGAGATTCGCTGGCGGGAAGGTTTAGCAGGGGCGGGGAGGCGGGCGCGACCCTTTTGCGCGGGAAGGGCCCATGAGCACGCCCCTTCGCATTCCCGCCTGCTTTCCCATATAGAGATCGTACGATTGTCGTTTTCGCGGACACCCCTATGCAGACCCAGAACCCGTTCCTGGATGAATTCGCCAAGCTGACCACCGCGGCCATGGGCGTCGCCCAGGCGGCCGGCGAGGAAGCCAAGGCGGCCATGCGCGCCCAAGCGGACAGGCTGGCGGCGGAGCTCGACCTGGTGCGCCGCGACGAATATGAGGCGCTGAAGGCCGAGGTTGCGTCTCTGCGCGCCGAGATCGCCAAGATTTCGAGCAAGCCTGCCAAAACCAAGAAAGCCGACGCCGTCGACGGTTGAGACGCCGCCGCAGAATCGGAACACCTTAGAGTCACGTCTCTATTCCTTCCGCGCCGCCGCGGCGGCGGCAGCGCGGTCGGCCACCACAAAGGAATGGCCACACATGGACACTTCGCCCCCGGAAGAAGACGACGTCGACTTCGCCCTGGACCCGCTCGACGTGATCGAGCACGTGCTCTCGGCCGAAAACCTCACCTTCGACCGCACGGAAGACGGGGACCTGGCCTTCACCCTGGCCGGCGACTGGAAGGATTATGAGCTGTGGTTCGCCTGGCGGCCCGAGGCCGACTGCCTGCAGCTGTGCCTCTCGGTAGACATCCGCGCGACCTCGCCCCGGCGGACGGCGGCCTATGAGCTTCTGTCGCTGATCAACCAGCGGGTCTGGCTCGGCCACTTCGAGATATGGACCGACGAGGGCGAGGTGGTGTTCCGCCACGCCATGGCCCTTCCCACCGGCGAGCGTCCGACCCTTGCCCAGGCGGCGTCGATGATCGACGCGGCGGTGGAGGCGGCCGACCGCTTCTATCCGGCCTTCGATTTCCTGATCAACGGCGAGAAGAGCCCGGAAGACTCCATCGCCGCCTGCATGTTCGAGACCGTCGGGCAGGCCTAGTTCGGCCCGCCAACTGGACCCGAGCCATTCGAACCCGGTAAGAGGGGGTCATGTCTGACATGACCCCCATACTTTTGCTCGGCGCCGGTCGCATGGGCGGGGCCCTGATCGCCGGATGGAGCAAGGCCCAGGCCTTCCCCGAGGTCGACGTGATCGCCGTCGAGCCGCATCCGAGCGAGGCGCTGAAGGCGTCCGGCGTCCTGCTCAATCCGCCCGAGACCTATCTGTCCCGCGCCCGCACCGTGGTGCTGGCCGTGAAGCCCCAGGTGTGGCGCGAGGCCGCCGCCCAATACGCCCCGCATCTGGCCCATGACGCCGTGATTGTATCGATCGCCGCCGGGGTGCGCGCGGCTGACATCTCCGCAGCCTTCGGCGGCCGCAAGGTGGCCCGCATCATGCCCACCACCGCGGTGGCCATCTGCCAGGGCGCCGCTTCGATCTATGCGGCCGACCCGGAAGCGCGTGCTCGCGCTCACGCCTTGTTCGAGCCCGTGGCCACTGTGGCCGACCTCTCCGACGAGGAGCTGATGCACGCCGCCACAGGCGTCTCCGGCTCGGCGCCGGCCTATCTGTACGCCTTTGTCGAGGCGCTGGAGGCGGCGGGAGCGACCGCCGGCCTGAGCGAACGCGACGCCAAGGCCCTGGCCCGAGCCACCATCGCCGGGGCGGCGGCGCTCCTGGCCGAGTCGGGCGAGGATCCCGCCGAGCTGCGCCGCCAGGTCACCTCGCCGGGCGGCACCACCGCGGAAGCGCTGAAGGTGCTGATGGGCGAACATGGCCTCGGCCCTCTGATGCAGGAGGCGGTGGCCGCCTGCGTTCGGCGGTCGAAGGAGCTGGGCGGCTAGCGGGAATAAAGCCCCCTGGTCAGGCGTCTTGTCGCCGGGCGCGGGGTGCGCCCGAGGAGAGCGGGCGCCATGGACATCAGCACCGACTACCGGGTCATCGAGACCGCCGACCTGCCTTCAGGGCGCTTCGACCGGGTCAGCATTCGGTTGCACTGGCTCACCGTGCTGCTTGTCGCCTTCCAGCTGACCACGGCCTTCCTGCCGCACGAAGAGGGCAACGGGCGGATGCTGCGGATGCTGCACCGGTCCGCGGGCGTGCTGACCCTCGCCGTGGTGCTGTTCCGGCTGTTCTGGCGGGCGAGGTTCGCCTTTCTGCCGCCGTTCCCGCCGAACATGTCCAAGGCGCAGCAACGGGCGGCCAAGGCCAACGAATACGCGCTCTACGGCATGCTCCTGGTCCAGCCGTTGACCGGCCTGGCCGACGCGGTGGTTCATGGACGGCCGTTCATGCTGTTCGGGCTTCAGGTCCCCGCGCTGATGGCGATGAACAGGCCGCTGTTCCACCTGACCGGCCAACTGCATGAGGCGGGCGCCTGGATGCTGATCGGCCTGATCGGCCTGCACATCGGCGCGGCTCTGCTGCACGGCCTGGTGCTGCGCGACGGTGTGCTGCAGCGGATGCTGCCGGAGCGCTTCAGCCGGGCACCCTGACCACGGCCCGGAGGCCGCCGAGCGGGCTCTTGTCGAGGGTCACGTCGCCGCCGTGGCCGCGGGCGACGTCGCGGGCGATGGCCAGGCCCAGGCCCACGCCCTTCTCGTTCTGGTTCCGCGCCTCGTCCAGCCGGCTGAACGGCCTGAACGCCTCTTCGTACCGGTCGGGCGGGATGCCGGGGCCGTTGTCGTCGACCAGAATCTCGACCCCTCCATCCCACACCGTGCGGGCGGCGACCTCGACCCGCTCGCCGTGCACCGCTGCGTTCATCACCAGGTTCGAGATGGCGCGCTTGAAGGCGTTGGGGCGGACCTGCATCGACAGCTCGGGGTCGATTGTCACGGAGACCTGGGCGCCGGCGCGCTTGGCGCCCTCGGACACTTCCTCGATCAGGCCGCGGACGGTCACCGTCTCGACGCTCTCGCCGCCCTGGCCTCGGGCGAAGGCGAGGTATTCGTCGATCATGTGCTCCATCTCGGACAGGTCGCGCTTCATCTCCTCGGTGCGGGGGCCTGGCTCGGACAGGGCGAGTTCCAGCTTCAGGCGGGTGAGGGGCGTTCGCAGATCGTGGCTCACCGAGGCCAGCAGGGCGGTGCGCTGTTCGATGTGGCGCTGCAGGCGCTCTTTCATGTCGAGGAAGGCGTAGGCGGCCTGGCGAACCTCGCGCGCGCCGTGGGGCTTGAAATCGGCGTCGGCCCCGCGCCCGAAGGCCTCGGCCGCCTCGGCCAGCCGCTCGATGGAGCGCACCTGATTTCGGATGAACAGCAAGGATGTGGCGGTCAGGATCAGGGTGGCGACGGCCATCCACAGAACGAAGAGGGTCCCTTGCGTCACGTAGGCGCGGTCGCGGGGGGCGAGGATGCGCAGGACCCCGTCCTTCACCTTGACCCGGATGTCGACATAGGCGGGGTAGCGGGTGGTGTCGAACCAGTAGGGATCGTCGAGCCGGTCGGCGAGGGCGCGGTCCAGAGATCGATCGATGGCGGCGTAGGGCTGGAAATATCCGTGCTTGGGCAGGGTGCGGCCCTGCTGCAGCACGATCGACAGGTCGAGCGAGCTCTGGGCGCGGTCGGCGATATGGCGCAGGGAGGTCTGGCTCGGGTCCTGCTTGTAGCTGTCGACCGCCCAGGCGATGTCGCCGGCCAGGCTCTCGGACAGGCGGCTGGTCACCAAGCCCCAGTGGGCGTCGAAGAACCACCATCCCACCGCCATCTGCATGATGGCGATGGGCAGGATGATGATCAGCATCGAGCGGCCGAACAGCGAGGTCGGCAGCCGGCGCTTCAAAAAGCGCGGCAGAAACCAGCGGGCTAACCGGGGGCGGATGTGCATGCCCAGCGCAACCTCGGCGCGACTCCCTCAGACTTCGTCTGGGGCCAGCATATAACCGACGCCCCTGACTGTCTGTATGTAGCGGGGGTTCTTGGGATCGGCCTCGATCTTTCGCCGGAGGCGGGTGACATGAATGTCCACGGCCCGGCCGGCGCCTTCCTCGACGTCGGGGATCGGCCCGGCGCCCCGCGCCAGCTCCAGGCGGTCGATGGCCACGTGCGGGGTCTGGGCCAGGCGTCTCAGCAGGTTGGCTTCCGCCTCGGTCAGGCGCACCAGCTGGTCGGCGACGAGCAGTTCGCCCCGGACCAGGTCGAAGGTGCAGCGCCCCAGCGTCAGCCGCTGGCCGGATCGCTCGCGGCGGCCGCCCGAGCGGCGCAGGATCGCTTCGATGCGGAGCAGCAGCTCCTGCGGCTCGAAGGGCTTGGCCAGATAGTCGTCGACCCCGCTGGCGAGGCCCTCGATGCGCTCGTCGGCAAGGCCGCGGGCGGTCAGCATCAGGATCGGCGTCATCGCCTTGGGCCCGGAGTCCGCGCGCAACGAGCGGGTCAGGCTGAGGCCGTCCTCGCCCGGCATCATCACGTCGAGGATCATGAGGTCGAAGTCGAGGGCGTCCAGCATGCGCCGGGCCCCGGCGGCGTCGGCGGCGCCGGTCACGCGGAAGCCTGCGCGGGACAGGTACTCCTTCAGCAGGCCGCGGATGCGGTCGTCGTCGTCGACCACGAGCAGATGGCGAGCCTCGCTCATTCGTCCTCCCCGGCAAGCCCGATCTGGAGCCGGGAGCCCGCCACGGCCGCCAGGATGCGCCTCGCGCCGGCCACGGCGTCCAGGCCGCCGGAGCGGTAAGCCAATGCCAGGTGCGCCCGCAGACGCTCGGTGATGCGCGCTTCGAAGGCCTCGCCCTCGGTGGTGAGGCGGGCGGGCTTGCGGCGTCCGTCGCCCCTGGCCGGCGCCTTTTCGACGAAGCCGGCCTTTTCGAGATCGGCGAGAACACGGCTCGCCCCCTGCTTGGACAGGCCGGTCAGCTGGGCCAGTTCCTGCACGCCCACGTCCGGGCGGCGCTTGAGCAGCAGGGCGGCGCGATAGTGGCCCCGGCCGAGCCCGGAGGGATGATCCTCGAGCGCCGCTTCCGCCGTCGACCAGAGGGCGGCCTCGGCCAGGACGAACAGCTCGATGGAGGCGTCGAGCTCCTCCTCGCGCAGGATAAGGCGGGCGTCAGGCGTCATTGTACTAGGACTTTCCAATGGTTGACGCTGGCGGGCGGCAGGCGTCTAAGGGCGTTGCGAGAGGAGTTTTCCAAGATGTCTCTGCCCTACGACGATCGCGACGGCTGGATCTGGCTGGACGGGGAATTCGTGCCCTGGCGCGAAGCGAAGGTGCACGTACTGACCCATGCGCTGCACTACGCATCGTCCGTATTCGAAGGCGCGCGCATGTACAACGGGAACATCTTCGCGCTGGAGGAGCACTGCTCGCGCCTGCGTCGTTCGGGCGAGATCCTGGACTTCGAGGTGCCCTACAGCACCGAGCAGTTGATGGCAGCCTGCAACGAGACGGCGGCGAAGAACGGCCTGGCCGACTGCTACCTGCGTCCGATCGCCTGGCGCGGACCCGAAGCGATCGGCGTGGCGGCCCAGGAGACCAAGATCCATACCGCGATCGCGGCCTGGCACTGGCCGAGCTACTTCGCCCCGGAACAGCGCATGAAGGGCATCCGCCTGACGCGCGCCAAATACAGCCGCCCCGCGCCCAACACCGCGCCGGTGGAGTCCAAGGCGGCGGGCCTCTACATGATCTGCACGGTGTCCAAGCACCTGGCGGAGAAGGCCGGCTACGCCGACGCCATGATGCTGGACTACCGCGGATATGTGGCCGAGGCGACCGGCGCCAACATCTTCTTCGTCCGCGACGGGGCCCTCCACACGCCCACGCCCGACTGCTTCCTCAACGGCATCACGCGCCGCACGGTGATCAAACTGGCGAAGCAGAAGGGCGTCGAGGTGATCGAGCGGCACATCCAGCCGGACGAGCTGTCGACCTTCAACCAGTGCTTCCTGACCGGCACCGCCGCCGAGCTGACGCCGGTGTCGGAAATCGCCGAGCACAGCTTCAAACCGGGCAATCTGACCTTCGACCTGATGGAGGAGTATTCCCAGCTGTGTCGAGGAGAGCTGGCTGTGGCCTGACCCTCGCCAGCGCCCTTTCGGGAACGCGCGTCTTGGCGGCCGCGGCTGACAGCAGCTGCGGCCGCAGCCGTGTCAGGCCCGCGGCGATCGGCTGGACCCAGGGCTGGACGAGCAGCCGCGAGAGCAGGGCCGCGCCCCTGACCCGAACGCCCAGGTCCGCCGCCAGGCGGCCCTGAAAGGCGGCCGCCGTCTCGCCGGCCAGATAGGCCGTCGCCGCCGCACGGGCGCTGTGCAGAGCGATGCCGAGGCCGTCGCCGGCGAAGGAAGGCATGACCGCCGCCTGGTCGCCCAGCCGCCATAGACCGCCCGCCGCTGTCGCCACATGACCGTAGGGAATGGCCGCTATCGCCAGGGGTTTGGGCCAGAGGGCGTGGGCCCCGGCCAGCCGGCTGTCGAGCAGCGGGCAGGCGGCGCGGATGCCGTCGAGCAGGACCGGAAACGGGCCCTCGGCCACGGCGCGCCGGTCGGCCAGCAGGCACAGGTTGGCCAGGCCGTCCTCGATCGGCTGGAGCCCGGCATAGCCGCCACGGAACAGGTGTAGTTCGACGGCCCCATCGAGGGCCTCTTGCTGGCGGGGGTCGAGGCGGAAATGCATCTTGAAGCCCACGAGCCCGCCATGAAGACCCTTGGGCCGGCGGCGGTCCTTGAGGTCGTGCTTGCCTGTGGCCAGGAACGCCGCGTCGGCATCGACCACGTCGCCTCCGTCCAGCGACGCCCGCCACCCTCCCTCGGAACGGTTCAGGGTGCGGACCTTGGCGCCGCGTCGGACTTCGGCGCCCGCCTCAGCAGCCAGGCCGAGGAGCGCCTCGTCGAGCCGCCGCCGCGACAGGCTGAGGGCGGGGAAGGGCAGGGTCGTCTCGGCCGGCTCGCCCCGGCCGGCCAGACGGACGCGGGAAATCGGAACCGCGCCCAGGGCCGTGAGGTCAAGGCCGAGGGCGCGAAGATCGGCGGCCGCCTCGCCGCTGATGAATTCGCCGCACACCTTGTCGTGCGGTCCCGTCTCGCGCTCGAAGATGACGACGTCCTTGCCGGCGCGCGCCAGCTGCGCTCCCAGAGCCGCGCCCGCTGGACCGCCGCCGACGACGAGAACCTCCCGGGTCATGTCCGCACCCGCGAGACGCACAGACGGAACGGAAACCACGGCTCGATCCGCGCGTCACGAACCCCCGCCTTGGCCAGAAGCACGGTCCAGTCCTCCGGGCGAAAGGCGCGGCGGATCGAGACCGGGCCGTCGTGCACCACGAAGGGGTGCCACAGCATCAGACGCGACAGCAGGGCGAAGCCGCCCCAGCTGATAGGATGCCGCAGCAAGTCATTGACAAACCAGCCGATCCTGGCGTTGACCTCCTGCCACTCCAGGAACCGCACCAGGCTGACGTCGTCGAGGTGGTGGGTGAACAGCGACGAGATGACGATGTCGGCGCCGCCCTGGTGGTCGAAAAGGTCCTCTGTGATGAACTGGATGCCGGCCGACCCAGGCGCGCGCTCGGCGGCCTTCTCGGACCAGGGGTTCAGGTCCAGGGCCTGGAGGCGCACGTCGAGATTCCGCCGGCGGGCCCACCTGGCGATTTCGCGCAGGGTGTCGCCATAGCCCGAGCCGACGTCGAGGATCACCGCCGGCCGGTCCTGCGGCCATAGGCCCGCATCGTGGACGCGGTTCAGGAAGGCGAGGGTGGGTCGGTAGGCCAGGGTCATCCGGTTGACCTTGGCCAGGTCGACCAGACAAGCGCGCCAGGTGTCGAAGTCGACGCCGGGGTCGTCCATCATCTCCAGCATCTGGGCGCGTTGGCTGAAGTCGACCGACATCGCGCTAGGCCTGGCTGAACAGCATGGTCTCGGCGGTGAGACCCGGCCCGAAAGCCATGGCGCAGCCGCGCGCACCCTTTTCCCCCGGGGAGTCGAGTAGAGCCTTCAGCACGAACAGCACTGTGGCCGAGGACATGTTGCCGAACTGGCGCAGCACTTCACGAGACGCCGACAAAGCTTTGGGCGGCAAGGAGAAAGCGGCTTCCACGGCATCCAGAATGGTGCGCCCGCCGGGGTGGATGGCCCAGAGGTCGAAGTCTTCGACGGCGGCGTCGCGCAGGATGCGGCCCTGGCCTTCGCCGAGGGCGTGCCGCAGAGAGCCCGGGACCTGACCGGAGAGGTACATGTCGAAGCCCAGGTCGCGGATGTTCCAGGTGATCTGATCGGCGCCTTCCTGGACCAGTTCGGCGTGGAAGCTTTCCAGCTCCAGGCCCTGGGCTTCGCTGGTGATCAGGGCCGCGGCGCAGCCGTCGCCGAACACCAGGAACGACAAAACCTGCTCCAGGTCGGAGGTCTCCTGCAGGTGAAGGGTGCAGAGCTCCAGACTGACCACCAGCACCTTGGCCTCGGGCTCCGAGCGTACGATGTGGCGCGACAGCTTGAGCGCGTTGATGGCGGCGTAACAGCCCATGAAGCCGACCACGGTGCGCTCGACGGAAGGTCGAAGGCCCAGGCCCTCCACGAGCTGCAGGTCGAGGCCCGGCGCCGAGAAGCCGGTGCAGGTGGTGACGATGACGTGGGTGACCGCCTGCTTCTCATCGTCGCTGAGATTGAGCCTCCCGGCCGCCTTGAGCGCCAGGCCCGGCGCGAACTCTTCGAAGCGCTGCATGCGCTGGGCGGTGGTGGGAAAGGCGCCGCGGCAATAGAAGCCGTCAGCGTCGAGTGCGGCGTTCGAACTCAGCGGGCGGGGCTCGACGGTGGAGAAGCGGTGCTCGATCTGGCCGCGCTCGGCCATGCGGCGGAACAGGATCTGGCTGCGGCGGTCGGTGAGCAGGGTGTCGGCGAAGGCGACGAAGGCGTCGTGGACGTCATGGTTGGGAACCGCCGTGGCGATCCGGTTGAGATAGGCCGCCATGATGCTCTCCTCGACAACGACCGGATGCTACGCCCGACCGGGGTGTCAACGCCAACGGAGCCATAGCGCTCCTCTTCAATGTTAATGCCCGCCGGCGTCGGCATGGTGCACAGCAGAGGTCGGATGAATCCGCTGCTGAATGCGCCAGCGTTCCGAGGCCGCCCAGGCGCTGTGCACGGCCAGGGCGGCAAGCCCGCCCGCCACCGTGCCGACGATGCGGTTCAGCGCCACCACAGGCTCGGGCGTGCCGGCCAGGCTCAGCATGAAGGCGATGTAGGCGGTGATGCAGACGCTGTAGGCGAGGTAGTTCACCCGGAGCAGGACATAGGCGCCGAAGGCGGCGGCGGTGACCAGGACCGCGGTGAGGGGCTCGCTGGGATGCAGGAATGCGGCCGCCAGGGTGGCGACGCCGGCGCCGCCCAAAGTGCCCAGGACGCGCTGCACGCCCCGCTTGAAGGTGTCGCGGAAGGCAGGCTTGAGCAGCAGGAGCAGGGTCATCGGGGCCCAGTATCCATTGGCCAGGTTCAGCTGGCGGGCGACGATGTCGAGCGCCCCCACCGAGGCGGCGAGGACAATGGCGTAGCGGCCGGTCGGCGCGCGCAGAGACAGATGGCGGCGCAGGAGCCGTCCGGCGGTGCGCAGCGGGGCGCGGGGCAAGGGCTGGCTGGCCGCCTCGGGCAGCAGCCGAAGGGCCCACACCAGGCTCACGATCAGGGTCTGCAGGGCGCCGCCCATGAGCACGAGCAGCCCCCGTTCGGCGCCGGCCACAAGGTCGCCCGGCCGCGAGCTCGCCACCAGCATGGCCACGATCCACTGCAGGATGGTCCACCAGGCGCCGGCGCCCAGGGTGGTGGCCAGGCCGCAGAAGCCGGTCCACAGGGCCAGCATCAGGGCGAAGGGCAGGGCGTGGGCGCCGAGGACCGTACCGACGAGGGTGGAGACCGTCATGCCGATCGCCGCCAGGACCATCGGCAGGGCGCGCAGGGCCGACAGCTGCTGGAACGCGCCGAAGCCTACCGATAGGGCCCCGCCCGCCGCCACCATGCCCGCCGCCGCCTGGCCCGAGGCGATGCCGGCAGCCAGGCACAGGGCGACGGCCGGCAGGCAGACCAGGGCCGTGCCGATGCCGCCTCCAGTCCAGCGCAGGGGCGATCCGAGACGGGCGAAGGCGAAGGTCAGCTTGGGCGATGAGCGTGCGATCGGGGGCGAGGGACAGCTCCGGGGGGAAATGGGCCAAACGCGCGGCCAGGATGGGGCGTCGCCGCCACAGGCGCTAGAGGAATCGCGGCCGGAATAGGGGGTTTGGCGCCCAGAGTCTGGGCGAACGGCCAATTCGGCGCCTTAATGATCAGCGTTCACCGCCACGGGGGAGCGTGTGGGGAACCGCGCCGGGCTTAGGCGCGCTCTATCGGCAATGCTCAGCTGGTCAGGCTGAGTAATCGGGCTGAAATGAGGAGGCTCGCCGTGTTGCACGCATCCCCCCCGCGCAGTGTCGCCGCCGTGGCCAAGGCCGATCAGGCCTGGCGCGGACGCACCCTGCTCGCCTGCTCGGTCATGGCGGGAGGCGTGATCGCGCTCGGCGCGGCCAACCTCGATTGGAGCGAGGGCTTGGCGATGGCCATGGGCCAGCTCGCGGGACTGGTGACGCCTGTGGCGCTGCTCGGCGCCGCCGTGTGGGCGGCCGCGGCCTTCGCGAGCAGAAAGCGCTAGCGGCGTTTCACCACCATCTTTGAAAGTGCTTGTTCGTCTCGCTTGGCGATGGGCGAGATGAATACCGCTAGCCTCAGACTCTGCGTTCCATGCGAGGCTTGCCATGACCCTCCTCCGCTTCTCGCTGCTCGGGCTCGCCGCCGCCGCCGCCCTGGCCTCCGGCGCCGCCCGCGCGGCCCCCAAGGATCTGAGCGGCGCGTGGCTCTACGACCGGGACAAGGCCGCCCTGGATAGGTCCAGGCCGCCGGTCACCCCCAAGATCGCCGAACTGATGGAAAAGAAGAGGGTCGCCCGCGACGCCGGTTATGTGCGCAGCGTGCAGAACCTGATGTGCCTGCCCAGCGGCATGCCGCAGATGATGCAGTGGATCTCGCCGATCTACATCTATCAGGACAACGGCCGCGTGGTGATCCTGACCGAGGACGATCCGGGCAACGACCAGCCGCGGACGATCTACATGAACGAGAAGGCGCATCCATCGGCCGACACCCTGTTCCCGTCGTACGTGGGCCACTCGATCGGCCATTGGGAGGGCGCGGTGCTGGTGGTCGACACTATCGGCTTCAACGACCGCGCCACCATGTTCGGCGGGGCGCCGCGCACGCCCAAGACCCACATCGTCGAGCGCCTGAGCGTCTCGGCCGACGGCCAGACCTTAAGCGACGCCATGACCATCGACGATCCGGATGTGCTGACCAAGCCCTGGACCAAGACCCTGTATTACAAGCGCATGCCGGCCGACACCGAGCGGCTGGAAGCGGTGTGCGAGCCGGATCTGGTGGCGTTGAGCAAGCTCGACCCGAACAAATACAAGGACATTGACGAGGAAGCCGCGCGGATGGTCGATCCCGCCCAGCGCTACAACCCCGAGGGCAAGTAGCGGCCTTCCGGCCAGCGGAGCGCCGTGCTAACCGGGCCGTGCTGCGGAGGGCCCGTAGCTCAATGGTTAGAGCCGGCCGCTCATAACGGTCTGGTTGCTGGTTCGAGTCCAGCCGGGCCTACCGATCGCACGGCAACACAGGCGGCCAGGCGAGCCGTTGCTTCAGACGCTCGAAGGTGTAGTGGAGCGCTGGCGCGTGGCCAGCCATTCGCTAGAGTAGGGTGCGTTTCTTCCTGATCCTCGGCGAGTCAAAGGCGTCTGCATGCGGCCTGATCCAAGCGCGGAAGCGATCAGCCGGCATTCCGCTCTGGACCGGCTCAGCTGGCCGCCAATCTTGTTCGCCTCGCGTCTGAACCGTTTCGCGCTGATGAAGCTGGGCGCGGCCTTGCCCGTGGGCGGAACGCTGCACGTGTTTCGAAACCACGCGTTCGAAGGCGTGGCGTCCGCTCTCGCGCCGTTTCTGGATTATGCCGGCGTGCCGTTGCGCCCGGAGATCGGCGCCTATGACGACAGTCTGGCCCTGCCGAACGGTCCGATGGACGCGGCGGTGGTGTGGATGGATTTCAGCCGCTATCCCCGGCTGCAGGACGATGAACTCGTCGCCTGGCTGATCGGGCGGCTCGATGGGCTGCGGTCCCAGACCACCGGTCCCATCGTCGTGGCCAACTCGCCCGACAGCGATACGCGTTCCCGGCGGGTGAACGAGGAACTGCAGGCGTGGTGCGACCGAACGCCTGCCGCCGCGATTCTGCCGCTCGACGCGACAGCCGAACGGATTGGGGCCCAAGCCTTTGACGACGCCCGGGCTGCCCTAACGGGGACTCGTCTGTCGGATCAAACCTGCCTGGAGGCGGCGCGGAGTCTGGTCCTGGAGGGATTGGCGGGCCGATACGCGCCGCCGGTCAAGGCGGTCGCCGTCGACCTTGACCACACCTTGTATGAAGGCGTGCTCGGTGAGGACGGGCCCGAAGGCGTTGTCCTGACGGAGGGGCATCGGAGGCTGCAGGAGGAACTGGCGGGCCTGGCCGCGCGAGGGGTGCTCCTGACCGTTCTGTCGCGCAACGAGCCGGAAGACGTCGAGAAGCTGTTCTCCGCCCGCGCGGACTTCCCCCTCCGGCCGGACATGATCTCGGACTGGCAGGTCGGCTGGGGACGCAAGTCCGACGGGATCCTCAAGAGCGCCAAGCGCTTCAACATAGGTCCGGACAGCTTCCTGTTGCTGGACGACAACATCGGAGAACTGGTCGAGACCGCCGCGGCCATCCCCGGCCTTCGGCAGTTGCACGCGGGGGCCGACCCCGCCCTCACGGCAAGGGCGCTTGCGCGGCAACCAGGCCTCGCCGGGGCCGGCGCGGCGTTCGCGGGCCGCGCGAGCGACTTGCAGGCCAATGTCCAGCGGCTGGAGCTGGTGGAAGCCTTCGAAGACGACAACGCCTATCTCGAAGCCTTGCAGGTCGAACTGCGTTTCGAGCTGAATCCCAAGGACAGACTTGGCCGGCTGGCCGAGCTCAGCCGCAAGACCAATCAATTCAATCTGTCGTTGCGCCGATTGGATGAGGTCGCGGTGTCGCGGTATCTGAACGACGCCGATCAGGGCGCAGTCCACATATCCCTGGCGGACCGCCTGGCTGACTCCGGCTCCGTCGCGGCCGTGTTCGTCAGGCGCGAGGATGGGCGGCTGATCGTGGACGAATTGTGTGTGTCATGTCGCGCCCTGGGGCGGCGCCTCGAGGACGTCATGATCGCGAGCGCCTGCATCGGCGCGGCCCAGCTGCTCGGCGCAACCGAGATTGTGTTCGACTACAGGGCCGGGCCGCGAAATCAACCGGCGCTAGACTGGCTGGCCGCTTTCGCCCATGTCTCCGGTATGGGAGCAGAAGGACGCGTGGTCGTTCCGCTCAGCGTCCTTGAGGCCACGCCTGCGCGTCCCGTGACAATGAGTTGGATTGATGCGTGAACAGATAGACGAAGTCCTGTCGGAGGTGCTGACCATCGCCTTGGGCCGCCCGATCGCGCCCGGCGAGGAGGTTGCGCGGGAAGACGAGCCGACCTGGGATTCTCTGAAGCATCTGCAGATCCTGTTCGCCATAGAGGACGCCTTCGGGATTCATTTCTCCGTTGAGGAGATGGCGTCGGCGGCATCGGTGAGCGACCTCAAGGCTAAGGTGCTCGCGTCGCATGCGGCATGACATCGTTCTGCATGGCTATCGGTTCGGCATTCGGCCGGTGACGCTTGGGGACGCTGCGTTCATCGTCGGCCTGCGAACGGATCCCGAACTCGGGCGATACATCAATCCCACCTCGCCGAACGTGGCGGACCAGGAAGCCTGGATTGCCCGCTACCTCGAGCGCCCACACGACTACTACTTCATCGTCGAGGATTTGCGTGCCGGAGCGCCCGTCGGCGCCGTCGGCGTCTATGACGTGAACGATGGACGAGCCGAGTGGGGCCGGTGGCTCATCGCAAGGACATCTCCGGCGGCCGTCGAATCCGCCCTTCTGACCTATCGCGCGGGCCTCGATGTCCTTGGACTGGAGCAGGTGTACTGCCGCACGATAGCCGACAACGACAAGGTCGTGTCGTTCCACGACTCCTCTGGGGCCGACCGGGGACGCTCGATCCCGGAGTACGCGGAGCTGGGAGGGCGCACTTTCGACGCCGTCGAGCACACAGTGGATCGCGCACGGTGGGCTTCAATGCGTCCTCGCCTGGAGCAATTGGCGCGTCGAGTGGCGGGGACCTAGACCTTGTTGAACGACCTCGACCTGCGCTTCCATCACCTCGGCGTGGCTTGCCCGGATCTGGATCGGGAAAGGGAGGAATGGGCGAGGCTTGGCTATCGCGCCGAGGGCGAGGTCTTCAGCGATCCCATCCAGAAGGTCAGGGGCGCTTTCGTCGTGGGTCCAGGCCCGCGGCTTGAACTGTTGTCTCCGCTGGGCGAGGGCTCGCCGGTCGCGGGGGTCATCGAGCGAGGCGGCAAGCTGTATCATCAGGGCTTCGAATCCCTGGATTTCGATGGAAGCCTGGCGGCTTTGCAAACCCGCCGTTTCAGACTCATCCAAGGTCCCGTTCCCGCGGTGGCCTTCGGCGGCCGGCGGATTGCGTTCCTCATGTCGCCATCTCTCAACCTGATCGAACTCATCGAGGCCGGTCACGGCGCGGTCGCAACCTGAGGACGCTTTGAAGATCCTGATCCCCATCCTGGGCTTCGACCGCACCGGCGGCTATCGGGTCTTGTCGGAACTGGCCGGCGCATGGGTGCGCCAGGGCTGCACCGTTGACTTCCTCTCGCCGGCGACGTCTGCGCCGCCCTACTTCCCGACGGCCGCCGGCATTCTCTGGGTAGGGAACATAGGCCAGGTCTCGCGCACCCAGCCGGAATTCCCGGGCCGGATCACGGGGTTCGACAACCTCAGGAAGATCTATCAGGGCTGCCGGGCGATCGGGGGCGAATACGACGTAATCCTGGCCAACCACAGCCTCACCACCTGGCCCATCTGGCTCGCCCAGCCCAAGCATTCCAACCTAGTATACTATGTGCAGGCCTACGAGCCAGACTACTACAGAGACGAACGGCAGCCCCTTAAGTGGCTTCTATCCTTCCTATCTTATGAGCTTCCGTTCTCCATCATCGTAAACTCGCCGATATATGCCTATCTGTGGCGTGGAATCGCTAGCCGCGGGGCCGGCGTCGTGCCGTTCGGCATCGACCTCGACATCTTCCATGCGAAACCGGCGGCAGGAGTCGGCGGCTCCGGCGACTTTGTCATCGGTTGCATAGGGCGCCGTGAACCGAGCAAGGGGACCCGGTACGTCTTGGAAGCCTTCGAGGCGCTGGCCGCGGCGGACGACAGCGTTCGGCTGAGGGTCGCGTACGGCAATCTCCCGGACGGCTGGAGTCACCCTCGCGCGGAAATCGTTGTTCCGAGCAACGACCGCGAACTGGCGGATTTCTATCGTTCCGTAGACGTGCTCGTGGCCCCCGGCCTTCTCCAGCACGGCGCGCCGCACTATCCTGTGCTCGAAGGGATGGCCTGCGGCGTACCCGTCGTGAACACCTTTTACATCCCGGCGAACCACGGCAACTCGTGGATCGTCCCGCCGAGGGATCCGGGTGCAATCGCGGAAGCCGTGCGCCAAATCCGCAGCGATCCGGCTCGTCAGGACAGAATCGAACTCGCAATCGGTGACGCCAAGGCGTTCGAATGGACCGTGGTCGCCGGCCGAATGCTGGAACTGTTCAGGACCCACAGGGACATCAGGCCCGAGGATCTACCGACGGCGCCGAAGGACTTGCCCGCCTGGGCCGACTAGAGTTCGTCAGGCGAACAGCGCGGCTCGGCGTCCTGGAGTGGACAGGATCAGGACGTACAGCGTCAGCCCATACAGAATGTACGTCGCCAGGTAGGCGATCGACACGCCCTGGAAGCCGAACGCCTGGGTCGCCAGGACCGTCAGAACATAGAGCAGCCCAGTGAAGGCGATCTCGGTGACGATGTAGAGCCGGGTGAGCTTTTTCCCGATCATCAGGAACGCCACGATCCAGGAGGCCGCCTTGAACAGGTCGCCGGCGAGCTGCCACTTGAACAGCACCTCCATGCCCTCGAAGCGGTGGGAGAACAGCAGCTGCACGACCAGCGAGCGGAGCAGGTAGATGAACAGGGCTGTGGCCGCCATCGGCGGCAGGACGAGCAGATAGATGCGGGCGATCTCGCGCTTCAGCTCGGACCAGCCTCTGATCTCCGCGATCCGCGGCAGGTAGTAGAGCGACATGGTGGTGGTGAACAGGCCAAGGAACAGCACGCTCATCTTCGACAGCGCGTCCCACAGGCCCGCGGACTCCAGACCGAAGCGTGCGACGAGGTGCGAGCGGATGAGCAGCTGCGACAGGGGTGTGGTGATCGCTGTGGTCAGCCCCATCAGAGCGAACTTGCCGAGCTGCTTGAGCTCCAGAGCGTCCAGCGCCCCCACGTAGGCGGTCATGCGGAACCACGGCTGCCGCCACGCCTGCCAGAGGCTGAAAGCCAGGGCCAGCGCTGGCCCCACGCTCAAGCCCACCAAGGAGCCCGCCAGCCCAAATCGCCAGGTCAGGACTCCGGTCAGGACCAGACTGGCGACATTCGCCGCGATGCTGCTGATGGCGTAGCCGCGGAAGTCCTTGCGGCCGTTCAGGACCGACAGGACAAGGCCGTTGAGGTTCACGAACACCAGCGAGCCGGCCAGAAACAGGAACGCCGGCGCATAGGCCTGGCTCTTGAAGAACAGCTGACCCAGCGGCCGATACAGGATGACGAGCATCACGGCGGCCGCGAGAGAAAGGCCGGAAACCAGACCCGTCGCAGTCGCCGTCAACCTGGCCTGTCGCTTCTCGTCGTCGCCATAGGTGGCGGTGTACTTGACGATTCCAGACTGGAGCGCGCCCGACGAGAAGCTGGTGATCATCGACAGGGCGTTTTGGAATTGGCCGATGACGGCGTAGCCCGCCGGTCCGACGAGCAGGGCCAGGATCTTGTTGAGCGCAAGGGCCGAGGCCAGGCGTACAGCCACGACGGCGCTGTTCCACACGCTGGCGCGCAGGATCGACATGGTCAGGCCGCGCGCGTCAGAGGCATAACGTCCTGACCTCAGTCATCCATGCGGGGGTTCGCAGCCCAGGGGCCGACGCCAGGGCGGAGCAGGAGAGGTGAGCCTTGTGCTGCAAACAATCCTCTCGATCAAGGGCTGCGCCCCACGGTCAGCATCGACCCGCCGTTCGCGCGGGGCAACCATGGTCTGACTCGGCAATCCCCCTCCAGATGACATCGATGCTCATGCCCGGCCAGGGCTTCAGGAGCGTCTCGACGGCGACCGAGGTCCGGGCCACAGTCTGCGCCGAAGCAGCGCGGGCCCCGGCATGATCAGTGTCTTTCCGACTTCCGATTCCACGTCGCTCGGCGACGCGGTGTGGATCGACCTGAAATCGCCCACTCAGGACGAGATCGCCGAGGTCGAAAAGGCGACGGGGCTGAAGACGCCGACTCGCGAGGACGTCAGCGCCATCGAGGCATCGAGCCGCCTGCAGCGCGTGGGCCGCGCGCTCTATCTGTCGTCGCCTCTGCTGGCGGCCGGCGAGGCGCCGCACCTTTCGCCGGTTGGGTTCGTCCTGACCCGCGAGCGGCTGGTGACGGTGCGGTTCGACCGGTTCGGGGCCTTCGACCAGGCCGCCGAGGTCGCGCGCGGCGACGAGGATCTGACCAGCCTCGGGATGTTCACCTGCCTGTTCGAGTCGATCGTCGACAAGGTCGCCGACGCGCTGGAGGACTGCGGCGCGGAGCTGGACCAGGTGTCGCGCGCCGTGTTCCACCAGAAGAGCCACCGCCGCAAGGCGGACCGGACGGAACTGTTCCAGCGACAGACCTTGGCGCGGGTGGGGCGCGTCGGCGAGCGCGCCTCGCAAATCCGCGACGTGCTGCTGGGCGTAGGTCGCATCGCGGCGTTCGTGCTGGAGGTGCGTCACGGCGAGGCGTCCGAAGCCATCGCCGCGCGGCTGAAGGCCGTACGCCAGGACATCGTCTCGCTCAACGACTACGAGGCCCACCTGGCCGGCAAGGTCCAATTCCTGCTCGACGCCGTGCTGGGCTTCATCACCATCTCGCAAAACGACATCTTCAAGGTGCTGACCGTGGCCTCGATCGTCGGCATACCGCCGACACTTATGGCGGGCGTCTACGGTATGAACTTCAAGAACATGCCGGAACTCGCCTGGGCGTGGGGCTATCCCTTCGGCTGGGCCACGATTATCGTCAGCGCCCTGATCCCCTTGGCGTGGTTCAAATGGAAGGGCTGGGTTTAGCTGCGTTCGCCGATCGCTGAAGACGCAACGGAATCCGCAATTTCAAAAACCGTGGATATTTGGGATAGTGGGGTATCGGGCGGTCGTTCTTGTGGGGAGAACATGAAGCCGGAGCCAATGCCTCGGGGTATCCAGGCGGCCAACGGCCTGGTCGTGCTCGAAGGCTTGCTTCGAGTGATGCGGGCCGCCGGCGACACCTATGGCCACGATTACGAAGCCATTCTGATCTACTGGTCGGTGGTGGTGGCCAGCGTCGGCCGCTACCTGCGCAACGACGATCAGCTGAAGCTTATCGAGGGTGGCGGCGGACCGCTGCCGGCGGAGGAGCACCATCCGGTGAGCGCCCGGGCCATCGCCGAGGCTACCGGCCTGCCGCGTGAAACGGTCCGGCGCAAGATCGCCGCCCTGGTCGCCGACGGTCACCTGGCCCAGGACAGTCGCGGGGTGCGCACCGTGCCGGGCCTGCTCGACCAGCGAGACAATGACCTATTCGTCACCCTCGCCAGCCGCGAGATTAAACGCATGGCCCACACCATGGAGAACATGCTGCAGCTGTCGGAACGCGCCTCGGGCAAGTCATGAGGCCTAGTCCCCTCGACCCAAACTGGGCCGTGGGCGGTGGCGTGGCTTAGCCGCACGCACTATCTGCGCCCCAACGTAGACTTCCCGACATCCGCGACTTCGCGGCCGCATTCCGGCGGCGGAGGCGCATTTCCGGTTCCGACATGACCCATCTGACAAACATCAGCGAGGAGGCCAGCCTGGTGCTGGTCAGCGAGCTGATCTCGGCCCTTGAGCGGGAACGCCTGGCGAACGGCCAGCCCAGCCTTGTCGCCGCCCTCAAGACCGCCATCGCCCATTCCTGGAGCAAGAATTCCGACGCCGTTCCTGGCCTGCGCATCGGCCTGGCCGACGCGCAACTGGTGCTGGAGTGGGTGGAGAAGGCGGCCGCCGATGCGAGCGCCGGCGAAGACCCGCACTTCGGCGACCTCGTCGCCGGCCCCAGGCCCGAACGCTGAATCGCCCTCAGTCCAGCTGCGGCTTGGCGCGCCGGGCCTTGACGCCTGAGCGACTGGCCTTGCCTTGCAGGCGCCGGAGCTTGGAGGCGTAAGTCGGCTTGGTCGCCTTGCGCGGCTTGGGCCGGACGCTGGCCCTGCGGATCAGATCGACCAGGCGCTCGATGGCGGCCTGGCGGTTGAGCTCTTGCGACCGATGCTCCTGGGCGAACAGCACCAGCACGCCGTCCAGGGTGAGGCGCGAGCCGGCGAGCCGCTCAAGCCTGGCGCGGACATCATCCGGCAAGGATGGAGAGCCGCGCACGTCGAATCTCAACTCGATGGCCGTCGAGGTCTTGTTCACGTTCTGACCGCCGGGACCGGAGGCGCGGGCGTGGCGCACCTCGATCTCATCGTCCTCGATCGCGATCAGGTCGGTGATTTCGATCACGGCGGACTGCCGAACAGGGGCAGGGTCTGGGACTGGGCCGCCTCGGGGGAGTCGCGGACCACCTTGAGGCTGCCGGCCGGGCCGGGCCGCAGAAGGTCCGCTTCGGGGGCGCCCGACAGCCAGTCGTTCCAGTGCTCGCGCGGCAACACCACAACCTGACGGTTGTGGTAGGGGGCCATGTCCGGCCCGGGCTCGGTGGTGAGCAGGGTGAAACGCTCCTGCCCGTCGGCATAGCGCCGCCACAGGCCGGCGAGACAGAACCAGGGCTGCGCTGCTTCCGAAAATCGCCATCGGGTCTTGGGCGAGCTATTGCCGGTGAATTCGTAGAAGGCGGTGGCGGGGGCGAGGCACCGGCCGCGATCTTCCCCGTTCGCGAACCGACGACCCTCCGAACGGAAGTTGGTCACCGGACCGGCCTTGGGCCTATCGGCGATGAATCCCCACTTGAGCTGGGCGAGTTCGGAGCCCTCGCCGAAGGGTCGCAGGATCGGGGCGGCGTCGGTGGGCCGGACGGCTTCGAACAGGGGCAGGTTGGGCGCCGAGCCGGGTTCGGGCTTCAGCACCGGCCGTCCCTGCTGGCCGAACGCTCGCATCAGGTCGGCGAAGCTGACGGTGTTTTCGAACAGGTTGCACATGGTCAGGCGAATCCCTCGCCCATGTATAACCGATGTGAGGCGCGTAGAGCCTCTAGGCCGCCTTGTGCTCAAGCACCTCGGTCAGGCATCCGATCAGAGCCGCCGCGGTGATCGGCTTGGCCAGGTGGCGGTCGGCGCCGGCGGCCAGGGCGTCGCGCACTTGGTTGGGCATAGCGTCGGCGGTCAGGGAGATGATCGGCGTGCGCGGACGGCCGTGCAGCGCCTCCAGGGCGCGAATGGCGCGGATGGCTGTGAGGCCGTCCATCACCGGCATGTGGGTGTCCATCAGGATCAGGTCGAAGGGGTGGCTGGTGCAGATGTCGACCGCCGCCTTGCCGTCCTCGACGATCACCAGGTCCACGCTGTCGCGCAGGATGGCCTGGATGACGCGCTGGTTGATCGGATGGTCTTCGGCCAGCAGCACCCGCTGGCGGCGCCCGTCTTCGGCCAGGGCGTCCGGCCCGGGCGCAGGGGCGATCTCGGCCGGCTGCTGGGTGGCCATGGGCAAGGTCAGGCGCAGGGTGAACACCGCGCCGCGGCCAGGCGCGGACTGGCATTCGATGCGTCCGCCCATCATCTCGGCCAGTTCGCGGCTGATCGCCAGGCCCAGGCCGGTGCCGCCGAAGCGACGGGCGACTGAATTGTCGGCCTGCTCGAAACGGCGGAACAGCCGCGCCTTGACCTCCTCGTCGAAGCCCGGGCCGGTGTCGGACACCGAGACCGTCAGATCGGCGAGAGCCGGGTTGGCGGCGTTAGGCGTGAGCCGGGCGAGGACATGCACCTCGCCCGCCTGGGTGAACTTGACAGCGTTACTGATCAGGTTCGACAGAATCTGGCGGATGCGCAGGGCGTCGCCGACGACCGGTCCGTGATGGACCATGTCGAATTCGACCCCGAATGCCACGCCCTTCTTCTGCGCGATGCTCTCGAACAGGTAGCTGGCGGCGCTGACCGCATCGCCGACGTCGAACGGCTCGGGCGTGAGGCGCAGTCCTCCGGCGTCGGCGCGGGCCAGGTCGAGCACGTCGGACAGGATGCCGTTGAGCGCGCGGCCGGAGCCCTGGATCATGTCGACCATCTCGCGCTGGCCGGGCCCGAGGGCGGTGCGCGACAAGGCGTCTGCCAGGCCGATCACCCCGTTAAGGGGCGTGCGGATTTCGTGGCTCATGTTGGCCAGGAATCGGGTTTTGGCCACGGCGGCCTCGTCGGCCTTGCGGCGGGCCAGGCGCGCGATGTCGGTGCGCAGGGCGAGCAGGCGGCGGGTGCGGCGGAGCGAGGCGAGGGCGCCGCCCGCGGGGAAGCTGGTCAGGAACACGATGACCACGAACATTTGCACGTAGGTCACCTGAGCCGCTGCGGTCGGACGCGGACCGGGGAAGCCCGCGTAGAGATAGACCACGGCGACGCACAGCATCAGCCCGGAAGCTGCGGAGGCGCCCACGGGCCCGTAGCGGAAGGCCACCGTCATCGCCAGCGGGAACAGCATCAGGGCCAGGAGCGGATCGTGGCCCCCGAAGACCCGAAGAACGTAGACCAGGACGCCGGCGCACATGAGGGCCAGTTCCCAGGCGGGGCGATCGAAGACCATGAAGCGTCGCGGCCTCATGAGCGTGGCCATGCATGGAACGGTGATCGCGGCGCCGATGACGTGGCCGATGAACCAGCGCTCGGACACGGCGAAGGAATAGGTCTCGCCCTGCACGGGGATGAAGTAGACGGCGGCGGCCGAGACCAGGCAGGCGGGGGCGACGGCGCCGAAGATGAAGCGCAGGAGGGTTCGGACCTCCGCGAAATTGAGGCTGCGCGGGCAGGCGACGCGCGTCAGCGCGGTCATCATGATCGCCTCGGGAATGGTGGCGAGGGTCCGCGGGGAGAAGCCGTAGATGACGTTGGTGGCCACGTTGTCGAACACGGCCACGGCCAGAACCAGCCGCCATGTCTTGCGGGGCGCGAACAGGAAGGTGAAGGCCAGCAGTCCAGCCGCCGGCCAGATCGCGGCCGTTGCGTTCGCCGACAAGAAGGTTCGGCGCGCAAAACTCAGCGCCGTATAGAGGACCAGGCCCGCCCAAAGGGCGAGCATATCTCCGCGACGCCACGATTTCTGATCGACGCTGAGGTTCAACCTGTCCCCCGGACCTGTCTGTTCTCGGGGTCTATTGAACAATGGGGGCTATTAACAAATAACCACGCTCGCCCAACCCGCCAAGCGCGCCCGGGTGAGCCCCTCAGTCGCGGCCGGACCTGCGCCTCTGGGGCGGCAGAGGCTCGCCGGTTCCGGTCTGGCGGATGCTGCTCAGGTAGGCGAGGACGTCGCTCCGGTCGGTCCCCCGCATGCCGAAGCTCGGCATCGGCGGATGGCCCAGCATCAGGGCCTTGGCGAGAATCTCCTCCATGGAGCGGCCGGGCTCCAGAGCGCTGAGATCGCGGAAGCGCGGGGAGAAGGTGTCGGGGCTGTCGCCCTCGACGCCCACGGCGTGACAGGTCGAACAGTTGGCCTGAGCCAGATGGAAACCGCGCTCGACGGCGGCCGGGTCGGCCAGCGCGGGGACTGCGGCGGCGATCAGGGGCAAGGCCAAGAGGAGGATTTGTCTCATGCGGACAGAATCGCCGAAACGATGATATCCGCATTGATGTGGAGCAAAGCTCCCGGGCGGTCTTGGGCCACGATGCAGGCGAGATCGGAAAGACTGAGCATGTTGAAGCCCGCCATCGTGACAGCCGCTCTGGCCCTTGCCCTCGCGGGCCAGGCCGCAACCGCCGCAACGCCTCGCCAGGCGGCGGGCGCGCGCTTGGCCAAGACCTATTGCGCGGAATGCCATGCGATCGGGGCGAAGGGCCGCAGCCCGCTGGCCGACGCGCCGCCGTTCCGCCGGCTCAGCCGGCGCTACCCCAAGGGCGGGGGACTTAACGACCTGCTGGCCAAAGGTCAGATCGCCTCGGAAACACCGGAGGAGGAGGAGGGCGGCCGGCCGCACCATCCGCGCATGCCCCAGGCGCGTCTCGACGAGGCGCAAATCGGCGATCTGAAGGCCTATATCGAGTCTCTGCAGCGCCGCTGAGGCGGGCCGGCGGGAATTAATGGCTGAACAGGACGTGGCATGCGCTGGCCTCGGCTAGGTCCTGGGTCACGCCGCCCAGCACCCATTCCTGGAACCGGCGATGGCTGTACGCGCCGGCGACGATCAAGTCAGCGCCGATGGCCGCGGCTTGGCGCTCCAGTTCGTGCGCCACAGACTGGCCGGTGTGGGCGAGGGCCACGGCTTCTGCCTGGACCCCCAGCCGCGCCAGCCGCAGGCAGACGGGAGCCATGGCCTGCTGGCGCTCGGGCTGCTCCGCCGGCGCACACACCTCGACGAGACGCACCCGGTTCGCCGCCGACATGAACGGCAGGGCGTCGATCAGGGCCCGCCGAGCCTGGGGCCCGTCGCGCCAGGCGAACACCACGGCCTCGGCCTTCAACGGGACGTCTGAGTCCGCGACGACGAGCACCGGCGCGCCGGCGTCGGCCACCAGGGGAGCGATTCGGCAGAGGTTGCCGGAGGCGGCCTCCTGCCCCGTGCGACGGGCGACCACCAGATCGGCGCCCCGGGCGCAGGCGGCCATGGCCATGACCGGCGCCTCCATGTCGGCGACCCAGGTGACCTCTTCACCCAGCGGCCCGACCGCCGCGCGGAAGCGTTGCTGCGAGGTGATCGCGTCGGCGTCGATCTGGTCGCGCAGGAGTTGCACCACCGCCCCGTCGGCATAGGCGTAGTTGACGGTCTCGAAGGCCTCGGCGCCGAGGCCGATCAGATGGGCGCCGAAGCGCTGGGCCAAGGCGACAGCGACGGCCAGGGCGCGGCCGGAGCCCCATTCCGGCTCCACGTGGGTGAGCAGGGTCTTGTAGGTCATGGGAGCGGCCTCCGATTTCAGCTGTGCGATCCGATCGGCTGGCCGTTGACCGTGGCGCTGATCAGCGAGCCGCCGGCCGTACCGTCCTTGAGCGGGTGGACGACGACGGTCACCCGGTCGCCAGGCTTGATCGCCTTACGCGACCAGCCTTGGCGGGCCAGGCTGTTTGGGCTGGCGCCCTCGATCGACCACTCGACCTCGCGGCCGCTGGCGTCCTTGACCGCGAGCTGAATCCAGGTGTGCGGGTTGGTCCACTGGAACTCCCGAACGGTGCCTTCCAGCGTCATGTTCTTTTGACTGTCGAACAGGGAATAGGAGTGGTGGGCCAGGGCCGGCGCCGCGCCCAGCGGCGCCACGCTCAAGGCCGTGGCGGCGATTGCGGTCCGCCATTGGTTCAAGGTCATGACACGCCTCCTTCGAGCAACGGCTGCTCGCGGCATGGCCCAAGACTGTGGCGGGGGCGAGTGTCCCGCCTTGATCCCAATCAAGGCCGCCGGCCGCGCTTTGGCCGAAGGTGCTCACATGACCGACCATACACCTGCTCCGCGCCCGGATGCGCGGGTGAATGACAGCAAGTTCTGCGATGACCCGACCGACTGGCCGCTCGTGTCGGAGCTGCGTCCTGTGCGGCGCGCGCGAAACTGGCTGCAGATCCTTCTGGACCGGCTGAGCATCTATCCCACCAAGGACTGATCCCCTGTTGTCCTAGATCAACGCGGCCGCGGCGCACCCGGCGGAAAAAGGTCAGCAGGAGGTGACCCGTCACATGCACCATCAGCCCACATCCGATCTCCATGCCGTGGAGACGCCCATCTTCGACGGCGCGGCCGCCCAGAAGGGTTACGGCCTGAACGCCATGTGCTTCTCGTTCAACAGCGCCGAGCGGCGGGCCCGTTTCGTGGCCGATCCGGAGGCCTATTTCGAGGAGTACGGGCTGACCGAGGCGCAGCGGGACGCTGTGCGCCGGCGTGACGTCACAGCCATGATCCGCGAGGGCGGCAACGCCTACTACCTGCTCAAGCTCGCCAACCTGGCCGGCCTGGACGTGCAGGATATCGGCGCCCAGCAGACCGGCGTCACCCGCGAGCAATTCATCGCCAAACTCCAAGCCGCGGCGGGACACTGACCATGGCTCAGATCATCGGCGGAATCGGAACCTCCCACGTGCCGGCCATCGGCGCGGCAATCGCCAGGCAGAAGCAGAGCGACCCCTATTGGAAGCCCTTCTTCGACGGCTACGGCCCGGCCCGGGAATGGCTGAAGGCGATGCAGCCCGACATCGCCGTGGTGTTCTACAACGACCACGGCCTGAACTTCTTCCTCGACGCCATGCCGACCTTCGCCGTCGGCGCCGCGAACGAATACTGCAACGCCGACGAAGGCTGGGGCCTGCCGGTGATGCGCCCCTACAAGGGCGACGCCGACTTCTCGTGGAAGTTGATCGAGAGCCTGGTCGAGGAAGAGTTCGACATCGTCAGCTGCCAGAAGATGCTGGTCGACCACGCCTTCACCGTGCCGATGCAGCTCCTGTGGCCGGACGGGGTGCCGCCCGTGCGCGTGGTGCCAATCGCCGTCAACACCATCCAGCACCCTCTGCCCTCGGCCAGCCGCTGCTTCAAGCTGGGCCAGGCGGTAGGCCGCGCCATTGCCAACCACGAGGATCCCGACCTGAAGGTCGTGGTCATTGGCACCGGCGGGCTGT
>Ga0265327_10001514_pt1 | contig 28735 bp, 31 predicted proteins | sample 41621metaG_FD_202089 | JGI IMG/M metagenome (GOLD analysis project Ga0265327, IMG submission 202089) | Rhizosphere microbial communities from Carex aquatilis grown in University of Washington, Seatle, WA, United States - 4-16-21 metaG | ecosystem: Host-associated > Plants > Roots > Rhizosphere...
CGCCACACGCAAAAGCCCGTCGGTTTGCCCATTGGCTTGGTACGTTTGCGCGACGTGATGGATGAAAAGTTTTACACGGACATGCCCGGCGGCCTGATGGAATCGCTCGGCCAGCTTTTCAAAAACGGCGCGAAACTTTACGTGTATCCCTCGCTCGATAAAAAGACCGGCAAGCTGACCACCGTGGAGAACCTGGAAGTGGCGCCCAATTTGCGCCATCTCTACCAGCATTTGCTGGAAAATAAATTCATCGAGAACATCACCAGTTTCAACACGGCGTCCCTGAAGATTTATTCCGGCGAAGTGCTCGCAAAAATTCATTCCGGCGATGAATCGCTTGCGCAACTCATCCCGCCGCAAATTTTCGAAGTCATCAAGGCGAAGAACTTGTTTGGCTGGGGACAAAAGAAAACCGCGGTTACCGCTTAAATAAACAAGCCCTTTTTTTGATTTGCATAAATGCGGCGGCCTTCCGCCGCATTTTTATTTTACCTTGAGCGCGTAACGCTGCCGGGTGGTTTCCAGCTTGATTTTCGCCTTAAAGGCCAGCGACAGGTTGCGGGAATTCAACGTCTCCCGCTTGGTGCCGGTGGCCAGCACCGCGCCATTTTTCAGCAGCAACAGGTGGGAAAACACCGGCATGATTTCCTCCACATGGTGCGTGACAAAAATCAGCGTGGGCGAATTTTTATGCCGGCCCAGCCGCTGGATGAATTGTACAAAATGCTCGCGCGCGGCGGGGTCCAGGCCCGCGCAAGGTTCATCCAAAATCAGCACCCGTGGCCGGGCCATCAAGGCGCGGCCAATCAGCACGCGCTGGCGTTCGCCTTGTGACAACACCTGCCAGGGACGCTCCGCCAGGTACTCGCATTCAACCTGCCGGAGCAGGCGGCGCGCTTGCGCTTTTTCGGCGCGCGACACCCGGCCCCAAAAATCAATCATGGCATACTTGCCGCTCGCCACGGTTTCCAACGCCGCTTCGTCATCCGACATCATCTGACGGATGGAAGAACTGACCAGCCCGATTTTTTTGCGCAACTCCCGCCAGTCGGAATGGCCGTAGGTTTCGCCGAGCACCGAAATTTCGCCGCTGGTCGGCATGAGATAACCCGTGAGCGCGCTGAGCAAGGACGTCTTGCCGGAGCCGTTTGCGCCGAGGATGACCCAATGTTGCCCGCGTTCCACGCGCCAGTTGACGTCGTGCAGAATAACCGTGCTGCTGCGCTCGATGCGCAGGTTGCTGACTGATAATATTGGCTTCGCTTTTTTCACTTTGCGCCACTTGAATACACGAATTGGCTGACGTTGACGATGGAGTTTTTGCTTTGGTGTGCTTAAAATCCGAAACAGATAAACATTCCTGAAAATTAACCTTGGCCATCCACAAGCCATGGTGGGGCGAGCGTCCTCGCGAGCCGCCGCAGTCTTACAATTGCTTGATTTCCTTCCACAGCGGTTTCAAGTCGTCGTCCGCGAGCGCCATTTTTTTGATGGCATCCTTGCCGCCGACTTCCATCGCACGTTTGAACCACGCGCGCGAGGCATCCAGTTCGTTTAACTGGCAGGCGTAGCAGGAGAGGTTGAAAGCCACCACGGGCTCCTTGGGGAATTTTTCGGCCGCCGCCAGCAGGACATTCCAGGCCAGCGTTAATCCGCCGCCGTCCACGCGCCGCAACGCATACGCGCGGTGCAGCCAGCCCGAGGCCTCGTCAGGCATCATGGCAATTTCCTGGTCGGCCACGGCGAGGGCATCGTGCCACGTATTTTCATGCGCGCACAAAACCCAGCGCGCCTCCAGCACCGCCGGATGCAACTGTTGCGCGGGCGTGATGGCGTCCAGCTCCGAACGCGCGTCGACGGGGCAATTAAGCCCCAGCCAGCCGTGCGCGGCGTTCAGGCGGTGGATATCCTCTGGTTCTAAAACTTGCACGGCCATAGGAAAATAATTATAGCACAAATTAGCAAGCAAAGCTGCACGGGTTGCGCCGAAATTATTTCCCGCAGTTGGCAAACGCCGGGATGTCGGTTAGTTTGACCGCGTATGAAAACACTTTTGCTTTCCGCGATGTTGTTGGTAGTTGCCGCCTCCATGCATGCGGCCATTCAATCCAAGACCATTGAATATAAACAGGGCGATACGACCCTGGAAGGTGTGCTGGTGTGGGACGATGCCGTGTCTGGCCCGCGTCCCGGTGTGCTGGTGGTCCATCAATGGCTGGGCTTGACCAATTACGAGAAGCATCGTGCCACCATGCTGGCGCAGCTCGGCTACGTGGCCTTTTGTGCGGATATTTACGGCAAGGGCGTGCGCCCGAAAGACGTGTCCGAAGCCGGTGCCGAAGCCACCAAGTACAAAACCGACCGCACTTTATTGCGTGCCCGCGTCAATGCCGGGCTGGAAGAATTGAAGAAATCTGAACTCGTGGACACCAAACACGTGGCCGCCATTGGTTATTGTTTCGGCGGCACCACGGTGATTGAACTCGCGCGCAGCGGTGCTGAATTGAATGGCGTGGTCAGTTTCCACGGCGGTCTGGATTCGCCCACCCCGGCTGACGGCAAAAATATTAAATGTCCCATTCTGGCCTGCCATGGCGCTGACGACCCCTTTGAAAAAGCCGAAGACCTCACCGCGTTTGAAAGCGAAATGCGTGACGCCAAAGTGGACTGGCGTTTGATCAAATACGGCGGTGCAGTTCATAGCTTCACCCAGCCTGACCCCGGCTTCTCCAACCCCGGCGCACGTTACAATGAGAAGGCCGACAAACGTTCGTGGGAAGACATGAAGTCCTTCTTCGCGGAAATTTTTGGCAGCCACTAATCAACGCGCACCCGGAACTAAATCGGCCGGCACCTGCCGGCCCAGGCTTTCGGTGCGTCTTTACTCAGAGTAAATCAAATTGATATGCGTATTACCGGTGGCGAAGCAGCACGACGGATTTTAAAGGTCCCCAAAGGCCTCGACGTCCGCCCCACGCCCGACCTCGTGAAACAGGCGGTGTTCAACTCGTTGGGCGCGCGGGTCGTGGGTGCCCGCGTGCTGGAACTCTTTGCCGGCAGCGGCGCGCTGAGCTTGGAATGTCTGAGTCGCGGCGCGGCGAGCGTCATGTGCGTTGAGAAATCGCATCGCCACGCGGAGTTCATCCGGAACAACGCGGCAGGTGCCGGTTATGGTGAAATTTTGGAAGTGCGCACCCAGGACGTTTTTCCGGTGATGAACCAGCTTGCCCAAAGCGGAAAACAATTTGATTTAATTTTGGCCGACCCGCCCTACGGTGAGAAAAATGTCAACCGCCGCTCGACGTCATTTGCCCAGCAATTATTGGACGATAAACATTTGCCGAAGTTGCTCGCGCCCGGCGGCCGGTTTGTTTTAGGCCACACCAAACGCGATACGCTGGACCTGGTGGCACCGTGGATGGAAGTAAAGATGCTCAAACATGGCGACACCATCATGCGATTTTTGGAGCAGACGTCACCGCAGACCGCGTAAGCCAATTCGGTCAGCCAATGGTCTAGAGCTGCGAGCGGCAAGTTGCCGTTACCAATTAATTGATTGAACAACCAAGGAACAAAGGGAACAAAGATTGAAGGGCAGCGTGAAGTGTTCAGTTTCAAGTGATCAAGAGGTTTCAGGGTCAAGGGTTAAGGTTTCAGGGCGGTAAGGTGCCGCAGCCAAATATCAATCGGAGGGACGAGTTACACGAGTCCCTAAATCAGGGCCACCAATAAACACGATTAAATCCGCGAATTTTCCGAATGACACGAATTATGGGAATAGATTTAATGGTCAAGGCTCAAGGTTTCAGTTGCACGCCACGCCTAAGTTCAATTTGCCCTTAGGCATTGCGCCTCACCTGAAGCCTCTTTATAGCCTTTCAACAAAACAGGTAGTCATGACATGGAGCCCCGTTGGCACCGAAATATCACAGTTGGAGCGCGGATTGTCCTCAATCCGCAGCGCGTGTATTGGCCGTTGTATTTGGCATGCCCGGCGTCTCTGCCTGCCGACGTGCTGCGACTTGGGACAAGTCGCGGTCCGAAAAGTTGGCTATAATTTTTGTTGAACGACCCTGGCACTTGAAACTGAACACAAACGACAGCGACCCGCTTTTGTAGTTCAATCCTCGGAAGATTCTTCCACGGCCTCGCGGATGGTGCTTAGGAATTTATCCATGCCCTGGTCAAAAGCCGCCGAGATGGGCAGCACCGGCACCTTTTTAATTTTCTTTTTGAACTGCTTCAAATTTTCTTCGGCCACAGCTTCGTCCATTTTATTGGCCACCACCAGCCGCTCCTTTTCGAGAAACGCCGGGTCGTAAAGTTCCAATTCCTTGAGCAATTGCTTGTAGTCGTCCCACGGCTTCCGGCCATCGGTGCCGGCCATGTCGATCAGCAGCACCAAAATTTTGCAGCGCTTGATATGGCGCAAAAAGGCGTGGCCCAAGCCGACGTTCTGATGCGCGCCTTCAATCAAGCCGGGCACGTCGCATACGGTCAGCCGTTTCCAATCGGGATATTCGACGATGCCGATTTGCGGATGGAGCGTGGTAAAGGGATACGGTGCCACTTTGGGGCGCGCCTTGGAAATGGCCGTGAGCAACGTGGATTTGCCCGCGTTGGGATAACCCACCAGCCCGATTTCCGCCAGGATGCGGAGTTCCAGGCGGTATTCGCCTTCGGTGCCGGGTTCACCTGGTTGGGCAAAGCGCGGGGTTTGCCGGCGGGCTGTGGCAAAATTACGATTACCCAAACCGCCGCGGCCGCCCTTGCATAAAACAAACTGCTGGCCGTGCTCCGTGAGGTCGGCCACGAGTTCGCCCTGGGTTTCGGCTTCCTCTGCTTCGGCTGCCTCGGCGGAGCCGGCGCTCAAATCAATTTCCTGCGCAAACACGCTGCCGGAATGGCGGATCACCGGACGTTTGCCGGTGCTGCTGGCCAGCAGGGACTTGGGGTCCTGGTCTGCATCCTCATCTTCGTCCTCGTCGTCATCATCCCGCACCATTTTTTTCTGAATGGGCGGAGTGGTGTCTTTGAGGAGCCAGACCAAGGTGCCGCAGGGGACCTTGATAATGATATCTTTGCCGGCGTGGCCGTCCATGCCTTTGCCCATGCCCGCCTGTCCTTCCTGCGCGATGAGGCGCGGAACGTAGTATTGCTGGATAAGATTGTTGAGGTCGTGGTCGGCCTGCAAGATGACGCTGCCGCCGCGCCCGCCATTGCCGCCGCTGGGACCGCCCTTGGGCACAAATGCTTCGCGATGAAAGGCCACACAGCCGGGGCCGCCGTGGCCGGCCTTGGCGTAAATTTTAATTTCGTCGACGAACATGAGTTTAATTCAAATGGCTGTTAATGGCCGGATTGTGCCGCAAACATGGGCAACATGCAAAACTATCAATTGCCCAAATAAAAAAGGCGAGGCGCGGAGCCTCGCCTTGAAATGGGAGCTGCGGTTTAGCTGGCAGCGGCAACCACGATATTTACGCGGCGGCCTTTTTGATCGAACTTCACTTCGCCATCTTTGAGGGCGAAGAGGGTCCAGTCGCGACCGGTGCCAACATTCTGGCCCGCAACGAACTTGCTGCCGCGCTGGCGGACGATGATGCTGCCGGCCGTGACGATTTCACTGCCAAATGCTTTGACGCCAAGACGCTTGCTTACGCTGTCGCGTCCGTTTTTTACGCTGCCTTGACCTTTTTTATGTGCCATAAAGGTGGATAATTAAGAGTTAATCGTGGAAATGGGCGAATCAGGCGTTGATGGCGGTGATTTTCACAACCGTCAGTTCCTGGCGATGGCCGATGGTCTTGTGATAACCTTTGCGGCGTTTCATCTTGAAAGTGAGCTTCTTTTCGCCACGCTTGTGGGCCACCACGTCGGCGGCGACAGTCGCACCAGTAACGGTGGGCGAGCCAATGGTGACTTTGCCGTCGTTGCTGACGAGCAGCACGCGGTCAAATGTAACCGGCTTGCCCGCCTCGGTTTCAAGACGTTCAATTTCCAGCGTGTCGCCCGCGGCGACGCGATACTGTTTGCTACCTGTTTCTAAAACGGCGTACATAAAATTTTCCCGCAAAGGGTCGGCTATTAGACCAGAAATACGAAAAGTGTCAATGCCTGATTTTAAGCAATTTTGGCCGGGCTTTCCGGCCGTCAAATCGCGCTGGCAGATAACCGGGATATTCGCATATAGCAGACAGGCCAATTCATAGCCGCCAACTGGTCAATCCTAGCTAGAAATTAGCTTTTTTTCGGACTTACGCAACTGCCGTTCCTGTTTTTTGATTTCGCCAGCCAGCAATTCTTCCGCACACCAGCCGCGCGCCTGCGCAAACGTTGCCAGTTCATATAATTCCGCCGCCAGGGAGGCTTTCGTATGTTTGCGGCTGGATTTGGCGCCGTCGCCCACGAGCTTGGCTTTGCGGGCCTTTTTGACGAGCTTCTCGGCGCGCAGCAGGGCCGGCAAATGCTTGGGCACACCGTCGAGCGCGGAATGGCGCGCGTGCCTGGTGCCGTGCTTCTCGGCCTGCTTGATTTTTTCCCAGTTGACCCAGACTTCGTCCACGTCCTTCACCTTGGTGGTTCCGAAAACATGCGGATGCCGGCGAATCAATTTATCCACCAGATGGCGCGTGACTTTTTCAAAATCAAATGCGCCGCGCTCGCGGGCGAGCTGGCAGTGAAAGACCACTTGCAACAGCAAATCGCCCAGTTCCTCGGCCATCTCCACATCATCGCGGGCCTCAATCGCGTCAATCAATTCGTATACTTCCTCGATGGCATGGCGGCGCAGGGTCAGGTGCGATTGTTCGCGGTCCCACGGACAACCCGTGGGCGAGCGCAGGCGGGCCATAACCTTCAGGAGATCATCGATGGCAGGTTTCTTTTTCATTATCGCTGCTCCGAACAATACAGATATAAAACTCGTTTTTGAACAACGAAGTAACAACGGAACCAAGGCTTTCGGGCCGTTAAACAAAAATTGCAGCCAGCTTTTCGGACCGCGACTTGTCCCAAGTCGCAGCACGCTGGCAGGCAGAGACGCCGGGCATGCCAAATATAACGGCGAATACACGCGCTGCGGATTGAGGACAATCCGCGCTCCAACCGTGATATTTCGGCCATAACACGGCTACATGTTTTCTACAGCATTTCAATAAAAAACGCAGCCGAAACGAGCGGCAGCCAAAACGGATTTAACAGAAGGAAAGCAAAGAGAACGAAGTGTTTTGCTTTGTTTTCTTAGTTTGCTTCTGTTCAAGAACGGCCACAGTTTTTTTGGGAAATGCTATAGTCCTGTCATCCCGGCAACGTAATTTAAAATTCCTTTGTTACTTGGTTGCTGGTTGTTCAACCCCTGCGCCCGAGGTTACAAAATCACCAAGTCATCCCGGTGCACCAGTTCCTCCTTGGGCACGGTGTGTTCGCGCACGGCGTGGGAATCAAACCGGGCAATGCCGCGGGCAAATTCGGTGCCGTCCAAATCGCAGATGCGCACTACGTCGCCCGCTGCAAATTCGCCCTCGGCGCGAGCGACGCCCGGCGGCAACAGGCTTTTGCCCTTTTCGCGCAAGGCCAGCTTCGCGCCGTTGTCCACAAACAACGTGCCCTTGGGATGATGGAAAAAGGCAATCCACCGTTTGCGGCCTTTCAACCGGTTCGGCTGGGCTTCAAACAGCGTGCCTTCATCCTGTCCGCCCAATATTTGGGCCAGCGCAGTTTTATTCCGGCCCGAGGCAATGACGAGCGGAATGCCCGAACGCACCACGATTTTTGCCGCCTCGATTTTGGATTTCATGCCGCCCACCGCCGTCTCGCTGGTGGTGCCGCCGGCCATGTCCTGGATGGCCGCGTCGATTTTTTTGATGAGCGAAATCGTGCGCGCATTTTTCGCCCCGAAATTTTCAATGACCCCGTCCACCGTGGTCAGGATGACGAGCAAATCGGCGGGCAACAGCGAGGCCACCAGCGCGGAGAGTTTGTCGTTATCGCCGAACTTGATTTCAGTGAAGGAGACGGCGTCGTTCTCGTTGATGATGGGCACCACGCCACGGCTGAGCAGGGTAACGAGCGTGTTGCGGGCGTTGAGATGACGTTCGTGATGCTCCAGGTCTTCATGCGTGAGCAACACCTGCGCCACCACGATGCCGTGAACGGCAAAAAGTTTTTCGTAAGCCGCCATCAGCAAGGGCTGGCCGACCGCCGCGCACGCCTGTTTTTCCGCGAGGTTCGTGGGCCGCAATTCGTAGCCGAGCGCACCCATGCCGGCCCCGACCGCGCCGCTGGTGACGAGCACGACTTCCTTGCCGGCCTTGCGCAGGGCCGCCACTTGCGCCACCAATTGCTCCAGTTGCGCCGGGTCAATCAGCTTCCGGCTGTCGGTAAGGACGCCGGTGCCGAGCTTGACGATAATGCGTGAAACAGTTTTGAGCGGAGCGCGATGCACCGGAAAAGCTTAGGAAAATTCGGCCCGGCAAAAAAGACGAAAGTACATGGCCCAATCAATGCCCCAGCAAATTTAAAATGCCGGACGAAGGATCCTTGGCATTGGGATCGTCCGGAGCCACCAGCGTTTTGAAAAACTCACCGCTGCGCAAACCAACCAGCAATCCCAGCCCGGTCAGGTCTGCCGCCGAGGTGATGTTGGTGAAGACGAGGTTATTGATGCCGATGGGCTGGTCGAGGTTGTTGCTCTGGTTCTGCAGGTCCACGTATTTAAAATCGCCCACGGAAACATTCAGGCGGTCGATGCCTTTGAAATCCATGCCGGTTTGCTTGCGGATTTCTGCCAGGCTGGGAGTGTTATTGGCGGGAGCGCCCTTTTTTGCCACCGGAACCGGCTCGCCGAACGAAAAAATATTCGTCTGGCCGTTTTGATTTTTTACCACATCCAGTTCGCCCAGATTAAAGCGCAGCAGGGTGATGTGAATTTCATTTCGTGCCAGCGCATCCCGGTCATATTCCACGTGAATCTCGGGGATGTTCAAAAACGGCGCGCCGCCAAATTCCTTGGAGTTGTAGAGCTGGAGATTTTTGATTTCCACCACCGGCTCAATCAGGCCGAGATGAAATTTGCCAATCGCGATTTTCATGCCCGTCTGCGCGCGGATGTTGCGCTCGATGATCACGCGGATGATGGAATCCAGCGACAGGAAAAAAATCACGGCCAGCACCACCACCACCAGCAACAACCGCAATCCCCATTTCAGAATGGTCTTGAGCTTGGGGTTCACACCGCAACATCCTCCGGTCGTACTTCCAGGCATTCGTCCTGGTCTTCCCAAATAATGGCGGGATAAGCATCCAGCAGCTTGGGCGTTAGCTCGCGGCCGGCAAAGGCCAGCAGTTGTTCCGCCTGTTTGGCGGCCTGCTCATAGGCGTCATCGTAACTGCCCACGCGCCGGCGCTGGCGGTCGTCCCAATGCGCCACGGCATGGATGGGCTCATATTGTAACGCCCACGCCGAGAGTAATTCACGCAGCTCTGCGGGGATATCGTCGAACGGCACGAGGACTTCGTTGCAATGTTCGCAGATAAGCCCCTCGGTGCGCACGTCGCGGGTCAGCAACGGCAGAAATGGCGCGCGGCAACAGGCCGATTCCGCATAAGCCGAAGGAGCCGTAGCCAGGCGTTTGAACCAGATTTGACGGTCATGCGCAATCTTGGCAGCGAGCCGGTACGCGCCGATCAACGGATGCGACAACCGCCAGACGCGGCCTTCAAGCTGGCCGAGCGTCTGCGCCAGCCAGCGGGCCAGCGTGAGATCGTCCCAGTCGCGGAATGCACGCGAGTATTCCTGCCAGAGGCTGTCCAGCGGGGAAGTCGATTCCTGTTCAAATGCCATAATGCAGCATGGCTTGCGTCAGTGAATTTGTCGAGCGCGGTCAATAATGGCGGCCCCTTCAAGCCAAACAAAAACCGGCCCGCAGGCCGGTTTTTTAAATGATTGATGCGCGTGAATTATTCTGTCGCGCTGGACCGGGTTTGACGTTGTTTGAACAGGACCAGGCCGCCCATGGCCAGGCCGAGCAATACGCAGGTGGACGCGCCATCGGGAACGCCCGGCACATTGTCGGTAATGGAAATGGAAGCGATTTCCAAATCCATGGGGCTGACGCCCGTTGCGTAATTGCCGATTGCCACACCGGCTGAATCCACCACCCAATTGCCCAAGGTGGTAGAACCATCCGTCAGGCCGTAGACCGATGACAGCAACGTGCCGAAGCTGAACAAATTACTGGGCGTATGCACCTGGGTGCTGCTGTTCATGGCCGTGCCGCTGTAGGCGATGATTTCGAGCGTGTTCGCAATGTTGTTGGGGTCGCTCACGATGAGGTCCCAGTAACCGGAATTGCCCGCGCCGCCGCCGGTTTGGCTGAGAATGGTGTAGGTCGCGCTAAAGCCGCTCAGCGTGCCCAATGGACCATTGACCGAGACCTTGGGCACATCGCCGCCCAAGTTGGCATTGGCGGTGTAGAGATTCGCATAGTCCGGCGACCCGGTTACAAACGTGGCGTCCGTGTTTGGGTTGCCCAGATACGTCAGACCGCTCAAATCGATGCCGGAATACGTGATGGTGGAGGCTGAGGCGGAAACAAAACCGAACGCCAATAAACTCGCTGTCAGTGCCAAACTTTTCATGTTAAACCTCTGGTTAAAACTTTCTATCTCGGGGGGGTGCGCCAAAATAGAGAGCATAAAGAACGCCAGCGGCTTTTAGACCCGCCAGTGAACGCGCAAGTGGTTCGCTGCAAAGAAATTAAATGGTTGCTTATTAAATGAATAAGCAAAGTTAGACCATGATTCAGCCCTTTGAAGTGTAAGGATTTCCGTCGCCGGAAACACTTTACAGGTATTTGCCAATGATCGGCTTCAGGTCGGCAATCGTTTTCTTGGGCCACAGTTTACGGTCGGTCATGATCGCATTCTTCAGCGCAGAATGGCAGGACCAGGTCGGCTCGGCGGGAATTTGCGGAATGGCGCGGGCGACGATGGCCTTGGCGTTGGCGGCATTCTTCATCAGGTTAGCAATGACCATCTCGACCGTCACGTGCGCCTCGTCCACTTTCCAGCAATCGTAATCGGTGATCATGGCCATGGTGGCATAGGCAATCTCCGCCTCGCGCGCGCACTTGGCCTCGCCCAGGTTGGTCATGCCAATGACATCATAACCGAGCTTGTGATTGGTAATGGATTCTGCGCGGGTGCTGAACGCCGGGCCTTCCATGTTCACATACGTGCCGCCGTCATGAATGGTGCTTTTGACACGGGCGGCGCGAAATTCATCCTTGCCCGCCTTCAGAAGAATCTGCCGCAACTCCTCGCAAACCGGGTCGGCAAAGGCAACGTGACCCACAATGCCGCGCCCGAAAAACGTGTGCTCAAAATCGCGCTTGGTGCGGTCCACAAACTGGTCGGGCAGCACAATATCGCACGGACGATATTGCTTCTGGAGCGAACCCACGGCGCTGACGCTCATGACCCAGGCCACGTCGAGCTTTTTCATGGCCCACAAGTTGGCGCGATGATTCAGTTCGCTGGGCAGAATCCGGTGGCCCCGGCCGTGGCGCGGGAGAAACACCACTTCGCGGCCGGCGAGCGTGCCGGTGAGAAAGTCATCCGAGGGCGCGCCGAAGGGCGTCTTGACTTTCACCCATTTTTGATGGGTGAAACCCTCGATATGATACAAGCCGCTGCCGCCAATAATGCCGATTTTGAATTTTGACATGGAAATTTTTTACCATGAACAAGGCGAAAGACACGCAAAAAGTTCCCGGCGCGATGAAATCATGGTGCAAGATAATCCCTCAACGAGATATTTTACCTTTGCACAACGCCTGCAAAACCGCTAATTTTGAACACGACTGTCCGATGGTGTAATGGTAGCACATGGCCCTTTGGAGGCTATTGTCATGGTTCGAATCCATGTCGGACAGCCAATGTTTTCGAAGGATTGAAGGTTCGCTTGACTCCCCCATAAAATCCGCCCAGATTTTGCCCGGCAACGAACCACCGAAAATGAAGTTTCCGAAGGTCATCCGCCACCGGAAAGCCGGGGTCACAAGCTACGGCCAAAAACCAAATTATCCCTTTTACCGGAATGCCTGCCAGGCGGAAATCCCAGCGAAATGGCAACTCAATGACCGTTTTTTTGTTAAACTTACAGGCCGATGGACCATTAGCCATCCGTGGCAAAACCAATGGCAATCCGGCGGAAATGAAATTTTTGACGCTTAACCGTTATGCTTTTTCGGGCGAAACATCATCGATTAACAGCCAACAAATGGTTTTATTTATCTGTCCCAATTGAACTATCAGATTCTCGCGAAATCACCCAACGATTAAACGACTTGAACGGGGCCAGACACCTGCTCCTGAGCTGTCCAGATTATCTATATGAGAATGATGTTATCTATTTGAATTTGCGACGGGCGGGGGGCAAGGGCGTGGCTGAATACTCCGAGTATCTAATCGGAGTGCGAAGGGGTGCCATGCAGCATGTTATTGCCTATGGAAATAGCCTGATAAAAATTTCATCCGGTTATGGAATAAATGGGCATGTCAATTTGATCTCACACCAATTTGAGCTGCACGCAAAGTGTGCCCAAGAGCTGGGAAGGATCATTATGGACAGTAGAAACACAGATCACGCGATTAGCTGGTGGCTTACTGATGCCACAAACGAATGCGAAATCCGTGTCGGTGGAGTTATAATGCAGCGATTGGGAGTCAATTTGGATTTGATGCTCAAATTCCCATCACGAATGGGCGAGGATTCCGGCAAGACTCCCAAGGTGCAAATCTTACATGGCGATAAAAAATTGGCAGTGGCAACCCAGTCGCTGAACCCAATTTTTGAAAAGGGCTACCGGCTGGATCGGTGGTTAAAAAGTGAGGTGCCTGTGTTGCATTTGTGCGAGACTGTTCAAACCAATGACCTGGCTTGGCAGGGAATATTGGTGGCGCTGGTAGGTGTTATTTGTCTATACACACCGGCAAAAAGTTCTGGCGGGTGATTCTAAAAATTCGCGTTGAGTGGTAGATTAAATCCAATTTTATTACATGCTGGATGGTCGGAGCTTGTTGTTTATGAGATTTATTGAAACGAGTATAACCAGTGCAGTCGTATTTATTTTGGCGGGAACCGTTTGGCGGCGTGTTTCCATATTGACTGCTGTATCCAAAACAGCCACCTCGGTAGCTGGGTTTGAAGTGGCCGGTGACATTACTCTTATGGATTTAGTGTGCAATTAATGTGTTATGAATACTAAGCGGGTCAAAAACGGATTTGGTTTTGCAACAATAGTAATATCTATTTTATTAATGGGTTGCCATCAACATGCCTTCCGGTATCAACAGGATGAAGGCATTTCACTGAGTTATCATCAAATGCAATTGGTTTCAGCCCAAATGTTTCTGGCTGCAGAGTCCAATAAAACTGCCAGTGTTTCAGACTTGATGCAGGAGGTCATGAGACAGCGGGGACGTGATTTTTTCCGGTGCAGCGTGAATTCAAATTTCTGGATTTGCATTAATCCAGACATCAATTCCTGGCGCATCTCCGAATCGAATTCGACCGGAAATACGCCTGTTACGAATGGGATTATCATGTATACCCCTATTCAATTTATTTCTGCTGCGGAAAAGCGCCCTTTTTTTGTCGGCCTTTTGTATACAGGAGAAACAACGAATCTAACCGATAAGCCAAAGTGGCAATAAGAACAGAACCTCGCGAGCCAAACATAGCTCTTTGGTTCAAAGTTTGTAACGACAATTGAACAATTTTTCGACTATACCATTTCCAAAAATACTGTGCCCATTCTTGAGCAGAAGCAAACTAAGAAAACAAAGTAAAACACTTCGTTCTCTTTGACTTCCTTCTGTTAAATTCTTTTGGCTGCTGTTTTTTGTTGAGCCACCCTTTTTTAGTCTATGCTTCACAGCGGCTCTGACGCAGAATTATTAAATGGGGATTTGAGATGCAGATATGTTCAGTTGCTTTTCAGTTCACTGGAAGTCTGGCAAATCGTCTGCACAAAATTGGCAAAACGAAATTGTTCCAATAATGGCAGATTTTTCTTTGAAAGATTGATTCCCCATTCCGGCGAACTCACTAAGCCCTCGTAACTCCGATAGACGAATAGTTCGGTTGGCGCTTCCCATTGGCTACGCGGAATCAAAAATATATCAGGCTCTTTGCCTTCCGTGAGTATGACGACGGCGACAAAAAAGGTTTGAGAAAGTTTGAATTTATCTTCTTTGAAAAAGATGTATTTGGGGTCCCGGACCGTCTTGACTTGAACTTCGTTCCAGTTTCCGGTGCCAAATCGGGCGATAAAATCAACGCCCCGGTCATCCACTTCTGGGGTAAAAACTTGGAATCCATGCATGGTGAATTCCATTTTGACAAAGTATTCGCCATACGCGCCGACTTGTTGTGAATTAAGGTGTGCCCAGTGATACTTTGGCATGAGCGGAATGTTCAAAACACGTAGTCATCAGGCAAGTCAAAAATGATGACTATATCCGGCGGGTGATAAGTCACCGGTTCAAAATTCTGGTCATGCTTAAAAAGCGGACTTCACTGAAATGACACATCGCTAATGTGCGACACGTCGCAACACAAGTTCTCATGGACAAAGATGTACATAGCTGTACAGATGTGGTTTGTTTTACAGGTGCGAGCCTGATTCATGATTCGAATCCATGTCGGATAGCCAACTCAGCGCAGTCCTTCGGCGGCAGGCCAGTCGGTACTACCATGGTTCGATCTCACTGATTATATCTTCCCGTTGGCTGCCGGGGCGAATTCGAGGCGATAGGTTTTGCCGGCCGTTAAATCCAATTGCGAAAGCAGGATGAATTTGTCGTTTAACCAGACTTTCAAACCGCCATCCACCAACACTTGCGCGTTCTTCATCCGTTCCGGCAGCAAGAGCGGCAGTTCGTCTTTCTTGAAATCGTGGGCGCACTTGATTTCCAAAATGCGATGGCTGGCTTTGCCCGACCAATGCCAGGTCACCGGCGGCTCCGTGCGCGCTGAATCCAGCCGCGCGTCCCACTTCGGGTCGCCATAAAACGCCACCACATCGCGGTCATAGAGATAACCCATCAGGTCTTTGCGCTTGGCCGCCGGCGTGTTTTTGACGACGTCGTTGAACTTTACGAGGGCAGGCGTGGGGTCGCCCTCGGCGTCGCCGGACATTTGGTCCAGCGAGGTCTTGTCCAAGGCCATACCGGCTGCCTCGGGATATTCCGTAACCAGCTTGTGAACGATGCACTGGTTGTTCAGGAAAAATGCCTCGGCCAGATTGCATTGTCCGCCGTAGTCCTGCCAGAGTTCCAGCGTGCCCCAGCCGCCCTTGCCGTACCACGTGGGCACGGTGTACCCCACAAATTGATCCACGCCCTGGTACGTGAGCCAGTCAATCACCAGCGAATCCGTGGTGTTCATCACGTCCCCCATCAGGCAATTGCCGGCGGCGATGTAAATCTTGGGGTTCATGGCATGGCGCAGTTCCGGGGCCGTGTTGGTTTTGGCCCATTCGGCGCGGTGCGCGGCGCCTTGGGGCGATTGGAACCACAACCCGCTCCGGGCGTTGCCGCTGGCGGCGCGCACAAAGGAATACAACCCGCGCTTGTCCACCATGAACATGTGTTCACCGCTGATGACAATCGAACCATCGGTGAAGGGCATTTCCAGGTTCGCCTCCGTCGAATGCGACGAACTGACCAGCAGGTCAACGTCGTGTTGGTTAAAGTAATTCAGAAAACGTTCGTGGGCGGAGACGGTGTCATTCGTTTTGGTGCCGTGCAATACGTTGCCGTTCTCCTTCAGCATGAAATCACCGGCCCGGCCATCGCTCAAGGTCAGGCAGGCGTCCAGCGGGCTGGCGTTGATGCCGGTGGTGGTGAGGGCGCGGCGCACGACGAGCGGTTTTTGCACTGAAGCCATGCGCAGGGCCGCTTCCGGTGTGCCGGCGGTGATGATGCCCCACATGAAATCGTCGTACGGATCGTCATCCATCGAGCGCGATAACAAATGCACCTGCCGGACATATTCCACGCCGACTTCCTCCGGCTTGGCCACAAAGGCAACGTATCGCGGTTGCAAGGCGCGCAATTGGTCCCGGCTCTCCGCGCTAAACGGGTCGGCCACCGCGAGCACGGCGGCGTGATGTTTTTGTTTTAATTTGGCCACCACCTTGGCCCAGCCGGTATCCTGTTGCGTGGCGGTTGAAACCACCACGACATAATCGTTTTCAGTCGCGGCCTGGGCCATATCCAGCCATCCCATCAGTACCACGGCCGCCAAAAGTATTAATTTCGTTTTCAAGCAAATGTTGGTTTGAACGTTTGTCCGGAACAATCTGTTCGCGTATGCGCGCAGGATAGACTGCAACCAGCGCCCGGCACAACTGCACTTTTGCGGTAGTGAAACAAGGAGGGCGGCCTTCAGGCCGCTTCAATCAGGAAGGCAGTTTAACGAAACGATTGATTTTAGGGCTGGCATCGTTGAAGCGGCGTAAACGCCGCGCCCCAAATGCTTTGATTGCGGTGGCAGTGTTGAGCTGCGCCCTCAACCAAGTGAGTTGCCACAGAATACGTGGCAATGTTGCGTGGGATGGTTCGAGATTAAATTGACAAAGTCCATTTAACCTTTAAAAGGCTCGTGTTCAGTTGGCCGATTGGATGAACCCGTAAACACAATGAAAATGAAATCAAGCACCTCTTTCTATACCTTGTTCTTGTCCGCCAGCCTGGCGGTGGCCGGCAGTATTTTGCTCGGCGCGTCCGTGGCCCAGGCCCAGGAAACCTTTCAGCTCCAGTGGAAAGCTTCCGGCTTGCGGGACATGAAGGTGGGCTATCGTCCGCACAGTGTTTTGTTGGAAGCCAAAGCGCCGGAAGGTTTGAAGCAGGCACCCGCCGGCCTGGTTAATCCCTATTACGGCTTTATCGAATTGGGACCGCCCAAGGGCAAAGTCAAAATTTACATTCTGGCGGACATGACCAATGGCGTCCCGGCCCATTTGTATGTGGACCGCAACGGCAACGGCGATTTCACCGATGACCCGGCGTGTGTTACGACCAACATCAGCTACACGGACCGCGATGGCAACCCGGCCACCGCGTGGGAAGCCGAAGGCTCGGCGACCTTTCCCTTTGGCGCGGGCAGCCAGACCGGTTCCTTCAGGTTTTACGCGCCGCACGTGCTGCCCGCCGGCGAAGGCGGTGTGGCCCGCATGGTGATTTCTTATTTTGGTGATTACGCCCTGGTAGGCGACGTGAAGATTGACGGCCAGACCGTGCCGGTCGTTTTGGCCGATGCCGGTGCCCAAGGCTGTTTCCACATCGATCAAGACATCATGCTCAATCCCATCATTGATTTGCAGGTGACCAATTCCCAAACGCATCGCATGGGCGTGGGCAGTGCGCTGCCCCGGCCGTTCCCGTTTAATGACAAATGGTGGGCGGTCACCAATCTGACCTTGGACGGCACCTTCCAAATTGTTCCCGCCGTCAAGCCGGTGGAGAAAGCCAAGGCGCCGACGGTGGATTTAAGCCCCGGCAAAAAAGCCCCGGCATTTACGGCCAAATTGCTGGGCGGTCAAACGGTGAAATTTCCCGATGACTACAAGGGCAAGGTGGTGCTGATTGATTTCTGGGCTACGTGGTGCGGACCGTGCGTGGCGGAAATCCCCAACGTCGTCAAAGCCTACGGCCAATACCATGAGCAAGGCTTTGATGTCCTGGGCGTGAGCCTGGACAAGGAAGACTGGGAGACCAAGCTGGCCGAGTTCACCAAGCGCAAGAGCATGCCCTGGCCGCAGGTCTATGACGGCAAATTCTGGAGCGCCGCCGTGGCCAAGCAATACGGCATTGAAGCCATTCCGCACATGATTCTGGTGGATGGCGATACGGGCATTATTCTGGCAGACAAAGATATTCGTGGCGAAGCCCTGGCTCCCGCCATTGAAAAGGCATTGGCCGGCAAGAAGAAATAATTTGGCCATCTGCGTCGGGGGAGGATTTCCTCCCGGCGCCGGCAGGGTTGGCTGGCCGGTATATGAGAAGTTGTCAGAAATTATACGTTTTGTGTAAGTTTTGATTGGCTAAGTCCTGATTTCTCGATTACAAATTAGCCCGTCAGCTCTAAATATGGTTTGGTACTACAAATCAGACGGGCGGGAACTTGGACCGGTCAATGACTCGGAACTTCAGGAATTACTCGGCGCTGGCAAAATCACCCGCGACACCCCCGTCCGCCAGGAAAAATTTCACGGAACAGCCTCCCTCGTTTTAGAGCGAATGAGCGGGGCTATGTCAGTTTTTGGAAACATGGTGCTCCTTGTGAGAGGCATCATCTGGGGAGCGTGGAAAGGACGCGTGATTGCCGCAACGAAAATTGACAAGGAGCGTGTTTGGGTGAGCGGCGTGGGCAAGGAGTTTCTGAAAGAATTACCGGAGTATCCGGGTTGATTCACAATAGTCGGAATTATTTTGCAAACGGCTGTCTGTCTGGCAGCTTTAGTCGTCTGTGTCAGATGGAGTTGTCCGGGAAACATCATTAAATAAATATATGTGGTACTATGTCGAAAATGGCCAACAGGCCGGACCCGTGTCCAATGAACAATTGGCGGAACTCTATCAACAAGGCCGCATCAATGATGATACGCTCGTCTGGCAGGCGGGCCAGAAAGACTGGCTGCCTTACCGCGAATTTAAAAATTCCACCGCCACGTCAGGAACTGCCGCTGGCGCCCAAACCGACGAGGTCGTTTGCGCGGAATGCGGTAAAATATTTCCCGCCAGCGAAACCATCCGCCACGGCAATGTAAACGTCTGCGCGGAATGCAAACCTATCTTCCTGCAAAAGCTGGCCGAGGGCGCGCGCATTGAAACGGGCAGTCTGAACCTGGCCGGCATTGGCACCCGCTTTGCGGCGGTCTTCATTGATGGCATACTTCTTTTTGTGGTGAACATGGTGGTGAATGTGATTGGTGGCTTATCGATGGGACAGGCCGTCGGCGTAGAACCCAAAACGGCTGCGCTGGCGGCGCAATTGGTCCTGATGGCGATCAACATAGCCATCGGCCTCAGCTACGAGACCGTTATGATTGGTAAATACGGTGCCACGCTGGGCAAGATGGCCTGCAAAATCAAGGTGGTCACCGCCGACGGCGGCAAGGTTAGCTACGCGCGGTCCTTGGGCCGGTATTTTGCCAAGATGTTAAGCGGAATGATCTGTGCGATCGGCTACATCATGGCCTTTTTCGACAAGGAAAAACGCGCGTTGCATGATCATATTTGCAACACCCGCGTGGTTATGAAGTGAAAGATGACTCCCCTCATCACCTGTCCCCAATGCCAGACCCGGTTGACTGACGGCGTGTTCAACCACGCCGGGCTATCGCCTTGTCCGGCTTGCGGCACTGGTTTGCAGGTGGAGGTTTTCCCCGCGTTGTTCCGTAAAATTGTCCCCGGCCAGGCGGCGCAGCCGGTGATGGTGGAGGGCGAATCCGGTTGTTTCTTCCATCCGCAAAAGAAGGCGATTATTCCGTGCAGCAGTTGCGGACGTTTCCTGTGCGCATTATGCGACTGTGAATTTGGCGGCGAACATTTTTGCCCCAGTTGTCTCGAAACCGGCAAATCCAAGGGCAAGATTCAAAAACTCGAAAACGAGCGTATCCGGTATGATAACATTGCGCTGACGCTCACCATCGCGCCCATCCTGATTTTCTATTTCACCATCATCACCGCGCCGATGGCCCTGTTCATCATCATTCGTTACTGGAACAAGCCGCGCAGCCTCGTGCAGTCCAGCCGCGCCCGTTTCATGGTGGCCGGCGTCCTCGCGCTGCTGGAGATTGCGGGTTGGGCCACCCTCATCATCGTGCTGGCAACCAAACATTGACCATGGCCGCCATCGGTTATAAACGTCTGACCCGTGAACGAGTGCCCCGGCAGTTCACCTTTACCGCCGTAAGCGCGTCTCGCTCCAGCCTCTGGCTGGGAGACGACCACCTGCTGCTGCTCGACCGCAACGGTTTTACGGAAAAATACAAACGATTCTATTTTCGCGACATCCAGGCCATCACCATTCGCGCCACCACCACCCGTCTCAATTGGAACCGGTTCCTCGTTATATTGGCCACGATCATTATGATTATTGGCGCGTTGATTTCGCAGCTTCAGGCCGTCGGCATGATCGTGACGGTCATTATTACGGGGGTGATTTGTGGTATTCCGTTATTTTTCAACAACCTGTTTGGCCCCACCTGTGCATGTCAAATTCGCACCGCCGTCCAGACGGAGGAATTGCCATCGCTCTGCCGCGTGAAACAGGTCAACCGGGTGCTGAATCGAATGCGTCCCTTGATTGCCGAGGCGCAGGGGCAAATCACGGCCGAGGAGGTCTCGGCCAAATTAAATGGAGCCGATTCGGCTGAGGGCGGAATGCCGCCCATCCTGTCCTCCTAAGCTTTCGCGCCCATGCAAAGTCTCCTGCACCAACGCTGCTTCAACCATGCCGTCCGTGAGGCGGTGGCGCGTTGCCCGGAATGCGGGCATTGTTTCTGCCGCGAGTGCGTTACCGAGCACGACGACCGTTTTGTCTGCACCAGTTGCCTGAAAAAACTGGCGCGCACGCCGCTGGCCCGGCGGCCGGCCATGGTGCGTTTTTTCCGTTTTGGCCAGTGTACCGCGGCGGTTTTTATCGTTTGGTTTTTATTTTTCCTGATGGGAACGGTCCTGTTGAAAATCCCCACGTCGTTTCATGAAGGCACGCTCTGGCACGTCAACGCCCTTGACCGAAAGTGAAGCCCAACAACCAACGGCTGGAAGGCAAGGGCGTCTTTGACTTGATCGAGGAGGCCGTGCATCTCCTGCGCACTGCCCCGGTTATCACGCTGGCGGTTTATTTTGTGGGCGCGATTCCGTTTGCGCTGGGCTTGTTGTTTTTTTGGGCCGACATGAGCCGGAGCCCGTTTGCGTCCCAGCATCTGGCGGCGGCCTCGCTGGGCCTGACCTTGCTGTTTTTTTGGATGAAATTCTGGCAGACGATTTTTGCCCGGCGCCTCTGGGCACAGGCAGCAGGCAGGGAATATTCGCCAATTGCCTTCCGGGCCGCCCTGCGGATTTTTTGCACGCAGATGGTTATCCAGGCCACCGGGCTTATACTGCTGCCGCTGGCGCTCGTTCCGATTCTGCCTTTCCCGTGGGCTTATGCCTTTTACCAAAACGCAACCGCGCTGGACGACGGCGAGGAAGTTCACACCGGGAAATTTTTAAAGCGATGCGGCCGGCAGGCGGGCATGTGGCCCCGGCAAAATTTCTTAACGCTGGGAATCATGCTCGTTTTTGGGGTGGCCGTTTTTCTGAACTGGGTAACCGTCTGTCTTTCCCTGCCGGGCATCTTCAAGATGCTTTTGGGCGTGGACAGCAGCTTTACCCAAAGCCCTTGGGCAATGCTAAACACCACTTTTTTTGCGGCCATGCTGGGCTTGAGTTACCTGTGTGTGGACCCGATTTTAAAGACCATTTATGCGCTGCGCAGTTTTTACGGCGAATTGCTGAAGTCGGGCGACGACTTGATGGCGGAACTAAAACCGTTTGCCAGCCGCACCTTGACCGGCACCGTGGCGCTGCTGATTTTTCTGGCCGTGTTTAGCGCCTCGCCGGTCCGGGCGGATTCCACCAACACCGTGGTCCATGTTTCCAAAATCCCGCCGCCCGCGCTGGACCAGGCCATCAACCAGACCATTCACGAGAATAAATATCTCTGGCGCATGCCCCGCGAGCAGGTGGTTGAGTCAGACGCGGACAGCGGAATCATCGCCCGGTTCTTCAATAGAATTGCTTCCATGCTTCGCAGAGGCATGCACGCAATTGGAGATTTTCTCGATAAATTTTTCCGGCGGCTGTTCCATCGCAACGCGCATGCGGACAACAGCTCCAGCTCCGGATACGGCTGGATTATGTCGCTCCAAGTTTTGCTGTATGGCTTGGTGGCGGCCGTGATCATTGCGCTGGTGATTCTGCTGATACGTTTTTTGCGTGGCCAAAAAATACCCGAGCTGGTCACCCCCGAGGCGATTCAGGCCGTGCCTGACCTCACGGATGAGAATGTGCGGGCCGATGAACTGCCGGAAGACGGCTGGGCCAAGCTGGCGCGGGAGCTGTTGGCGCGGGGCGAATTTCGCCTGGCCATGCGTGCGCTCTATTTGTCCGGCCTGGCGCACCTCGCGTCGCGGAATCTCATCAGCATCGCGCGGTTCAAGTCCAACCGCGATTACGGCCGCGAATTGGGCCGGCGCGCCCACTCCCTGCCGGCATTGCTCGCCTCCTTTGATGAGAATGTCTCCGAGTTCGAGCGGGTTTGGTATGGCAATTACGAGGCCGGCCCGGATTTGGTCAATGCCTTTGCGGTAAACCTGGAAAAGATGAAGTCCAGCGGATGAAAAGGCATTTTCCCATCATCCTCCTGCTTGGCTGCCTGGGCTTGTTTGTCTGGGGCGTGGTGCAATTGTTTGAACTGCGCTTTAGCACCGGCGATGTTTACCCGCCGTATTCCACCTTGCGGGCCGATCCGCTGGGGGCAATGGCGTTTTACGAGAGCCTCGGCAAAATGCCGGGCATTTCCGTGCGCCGGGACTTTAGCGTATCCAACCGGCTGCCCGAAGAACCGCAGACCGTCTATTTTCACCTGGCGGCGGGAAATTATGAATGGGATTACGTTCCCAGTGATTTATTTCATGAATTAAAGGACTACCTGGCGCGCGGCGGACGGCTGGTCATCACCTATGAGCCGCAAACGCGGGCTATGTTTAATTATTTAGACGAGGAAGACGTCACCAATCAGACCAATTCCGCCTACATCAAATTAAAGGATAAAAACAACCCGCTGGAGAAGTCCGCGCATAAAAAAAAGAAAACCAGCGACCCGGATTCTGAGGTGAACCTGGAAACGGAATGGGGCTTTCATGAAAATTTTTTGGAGCTGACGCCCGATGGCGATAGTTACGCGCCCCTGCGAGTCATCAGCAAATCCGCCCTGGATTTGCCGCACTCGATAGACTGGCATAGCGGCATGATTTTCACCAATTGCTCGGCGGACTGGCGGGTCATCTATGCGCGCGGCCATGATCCGGTCCTGATCGAGCGGACCTTTGGCAGCGGCTCGGTCGTCATCGCCAGCGATTCGTATTTCATCAGCAACGAGGCCCTGAGCAAGGATCGCCATGCGGATTTGCTGGCGTGGCTGGTGGGCGCAAACAACCATGTTGTTTTCGATGAGGCGCATCTGGGCATCACCGACAGTTCCGGGGTGGCGGCGCTCATGCGCAAGTATCGCCTGCACGGCTTCGTGGCCGGGCTGTTGTTGTTGACGGGACTGTTCATTTGGAAAAATTCCACCAGCCTGTTACCGAAAGTTGCCAGCGAAAAGGACGAAAAATTTGTGGCCGGCAAAGATGCGCGCACCGGCTTTGTGAACCTGCTCCATCGCAGCGTGCCACCGGCCGAAATTTTACCAACCTGCTTCAATGAGTGGGAAAAATCCGTGTCGCCCGCGGGCAGGGTTTCCTCCACCCGCCTGCAAGAGGCGCGGGCCGCCTTTGAAGCGGAAAAAGCCCGGCCCGCCAAAGAGCGGCATCCGGTGGCCACCTACCAAAAAATTTCCGAGGCCCTCGGCAAACAGAAACAAAAAATATGAACACAGAACGACTCAAGGAAGTCCTCACCCAGGCGCGGCACGAGACCGGCAAGGTCATCATCGGCCAGCACGACGTGATCGAGAAGGCGTTGATCGCCATTTTTACGGGCAGCCATGCGCTTATCGAGGGCGTGCCCGGCGTGGCCAAGACGCTGCTCGTCCGCACGCTCGCGCATGTTTTGGGCACGGACTTCGCGCGCATCCAGTTCACGCCCGACCTGATGCCGGCCGACATCACCGGCACCAATGTTTTCAACCTCCAGCGCAACGAATTCTCGCTCATCAAAGGGCCGGTTTTCACCTCGTTCCTGCTGGCTGATGAAATCAACCGCGCGCCGGCCAAAACCCAGTCCGCGCTGTTGCAAGCCATGCAGGAGCGCGTGGTTACCATTGACCGCGAGACGCATCCGTTGCCGCCGAATTTCACCGTGTTTGCCACGCAGAACCCGATTGAATACGAAGGCACCTATCCGCTGCCGGAAGCGCAAAAGGACCGTTTCATGTTGAAGATCACCATGAGCGCACCCGACCGGGCCGGTGAACTCGTGCTCGCGCAACGGACCATGACCAAGGAGGCGCCCGAAAAAATGTTGGAACAGAATGTCGTCCAGCCCGTCATCAAGCCGGAAGATTTGGTGGCTCTGCGGGCCGAATTGGAATCAATTGTCGTTCGTGAGGAATTGATTGCTTATCTGGTGGACGTGGTTCGCGCCACGCGCACCCATGAGAGCGTGCTCGTCGGCGCGGGCCCGCGCGCAACGCAATCGCTCATTCTGGCCGCGCGCACTTACGCGGCGATTTCCGGGCGGGACTTTGTCACGCCGGACGACCTCAAGGCCATGGCCCAGCCCGTTTTGGAACACCGCCTGATTTTGCGGCCCGAGTTTGAAATTGAAGGCCTCACCGTGGCCGAGGTCATCCTGCAAATCTTGCAACAGATTGCCGTGCCCCGATAATGGTTCCGCAGTCCAAATTATTATTTTGGGTGGCGGCAGTTGTCCTGCCGTTTGCGCTGCTGGCTGCCGTGGCACCGGCTTCCGCAGCGGCTGCGTTGCTGCTCGTTTTTTTATTTCTGCTGCTCGCGGTGCTGGACGCCTTGCGCGGATTGAATGTCCTGCACGGCATCGGGGTGGAACTGCCGCCTGTCGTGCGGATGTCCAAGGACCGCGAGGCCAAATTGGAAATGCGCATCCGCAACGAGCCGCAAACCCAGCGAAAACTCCGGGTGGCGCTGGCGTTCCCCCGTGAAATCAAGGCGGCGGATGAAATCATCGATCTCCTGCTGCCGGCGCAAAGCGAATGGTCGCGCCTGGCATTTATGTGCACGCCCAGCCAGCGCGGCAAATTTCAGCTCAATGCGGCTTATGTCGAGAGCGGGTCCCCGTTTGGCTTTTGGGCGGTGCGCAAGGCCATTCCCGTGCGGCTCGAAATACGCGTGTATCCAAACCTGTTGACGGAACGAAAGAACCTCGCGGCTTTTTTCCTGAACCGCGGTTTGTTTGGCGCGCACGCGCAGCGGCAGATTGGCAAAGGCCGCGATTTTGAAAAGTTGCGCGAGTATGTACCCGGCGACGGCTACGACGAAATTCACTGGAAAGCCACCGCCCGGCGCGGCCGGCCCATCACCAAGGTCTTTCAAATTGAAAAAACGCAGGAAGTTTATGTGGTTTTGGATGCTTCCCGCCTGAGCGCCCGCCAGGCGGTGCAAAATTCGGCGGATGAAACCCCGGTGCTGGAAAAATTTATCACGTCGGCGCTGGTGCTGGGGCTGGCGGCGGAACAGCAGGGCGACTTGTTTGGGGTGCTCACATTTTCAGACCGGGTGGAGAAATTCGTGCGCGCCAAAAACGGCCAGGCGCATTACAACGCCTGTCGCGATGCGCTCTACACCTTGCAGCCGAAGCTCGCCACGCCGGACTTTGACGAGTTGTGCACCTTCATCCGCCTGCGTTTGCGCCGCCGCGCCTTGCTGGTTTTCCTCACGGCACTGGATGACCCGACCATTGCGGAAAGCTTTGTGCGTAACCTCGAATTAATCCGCCGCCAGCACGTTGTGCTCGTCAACATGGTGCAGCCGCCCGGTGTGAAGCCGGTGTTTGCCGACGGCCAGGTCACGGACATCAATGATTTGTACTCGGCGCTGGGCGGCCATTTGCAATGGCGCAAATTGATGGAACTGCAAAAGGTGTTACAGCGGCGGGGCGTGGGTTTTTCGTTGTTGGATGGGAACCGCCTGAGCAGCGAGATCGTGTCGCAATACATGAGCGTGAAACAAAGGCAGCTTTTGTGATTATCGACCTGCAAAAATTTATCGCGAACGAGCGGCCCTGCTGGACCGAACTCGAAAAGATGATTGAACGGTTGGAGGCCGACCCGGATGGAGGTCTTCCGCTGGAGCAGGCGCAACGGTTTCACCAGCTTTACGAACGCACCGCTGCCGACCTCGCGAAAATCACGACGTTTGCCTCCGAGCCGGAAACCCGCCGGTTCCTGGAAAATCTCGTGGCCCGGGCGTACGGTGAAATCCACGAAACCCGTGAAAAGCGGCGGCGGTTTTTCCCGCTGCAATGGTTTACCCGCACCTGGCCGCAGACGTTCCGCAAACACATCCGCGCGTTTTATCTTTCGCTGGCCATCACCGTGGCTGGTTGTCTTTTTGGCGGCGCGGCAATCGCCTTTGATCCTGAATCCAAGCCGGTGCTGATGCCGTTTTCCCATTTGCTGCAAGACCCGGCCAAGCGCGTGGCGGAGGAGGAGGGTGCCACGGAGAACCGGCTCGCGGGCCATAAAACCACCTTTTCCGCGGAATTGATGACGCATAACACCAAGGTCTCCATCTTCACCCTGGCACTGGGCATGACGTACGGCATCGGCACGGTTATCATGCTCTTTTACAACGGCGTCATTCTCGGGGCGGTGGCGGCGGATTATATTCATGCCGGCGAAACCAAATTTCTGTTTGGCTGGCTCATGCCGCACGGCGTGATTGAAATTCCGGCCATCCTCATTGCCGGCCAGGCCGGGTTGCTGCTGGCATTTGCCTTGATCGGGCATGGCAGCCGCGTGCCCTTGCGCACCCGGTTGCGCGAAATTTCCGGCGACATCACCACGCTGATCTTTGGGGCGGGCATTATGCTGATATGGGCTGGTTTTATTGAGGCGTTTCTCTCGCAATACCACGAACCGATCATTCCTTACAGCGCCAAAATCACCTTTGGTTGCATCGAGCTGGTCTTGTTGTGCGCCTTTCTGGCGAAGTCGGGCGTGGCAAAGAAATGAAAACAAACACAATCAATATCCGCACGCCTGAAGGCATTGTGTTTTCGCAACAACTGGCCGGGCCGGTCACGCGGTTTCTGGCCTGCTTCATTGACCAGCTTTGCATCCAGACGGCGATGAGCATGCTGGGTTTGGTGGTTGGCCTGCTGGGGCTGTTGAGTTCCAATTTTGCCGTCGCATTTTACGTCATCACCTATTTTGTGGTGAGCATCGGCTATGGAATGGTTTTGGAGTGGTTTTGGCGCGGACAAACCGTTGGCAAACGGCTGTTGCGGCTGCGCGTGGTGGATGTGCAAGGCATGCGCCTGCAATTTAATCAAATCGCCGTGCGCAATCTGCTGCGGTTTGTGGACTCGCTTCCGTTTTTTTATTTTTTGGGCGGCGTGACCTGCTGGTTTAATTCCCGGTGCCAGCGTCTCGGCGATATTGCCGCCAACACGGTTGTCTTGCGGGCACCTAAAATTTCCGAGCCGGACCTCGACCAGTTGCTCGCGGGCAAATTCAATTCACTGCGCCAGTTTCCGCATCTGGCCGCACGCCTGCGGCAAAACGTCAACCCCACGGAAGCCAGCATCGTTTTGCAATCCCTGTTGCGGCGTGATGAATTCGACCCGCTCGCCCGCGTCGAGTTGTTTTCCAAACTGGCCGAACACTTTCATGCCAAGGTGGAATTTCCTCCCGACGCGACGGACGGTGTGGCCGATGAACAATTTTTGCGCAACGTCGTGGATATTGTTTACCGCACGAAAAACTGAAGCGGCTTTTTCACTGGCGCAAATAATCGAACGACGTCAGCTTCCTGCCAGCGTGATAATAATTCTCCCTACTGCTTAGCGAGGCCGACCTTGGTGATGGCGAGGGTTTGGAGGGTATCGAGCACGGCGACCATGCCTTGGTATTCGACTTCGTCGGAGCCCTTGACCACCACGGGCAGGTCCGGGTTGGCCGCCTTCAACGCCGCCAGTTGTTCCCGCAACTGCGTCACCGACACCACATTCCTATCCAGTAATACTTCAGTTGAAGACGAAGCTGGCACAGCATATCCATTAATTTCTTCGACTTGTGATTGTGCCTGTCAACGTGATTATATGGGTAAACAATAACCATGAATGAGTTTACACAAATACTTGATGACATCAAAAAGCAGGTTTCTTTTGAAGAACGACCACGCAACTACGATGAGCGTTACCAGCTTTTCAGAATTAAAACCAACGCTTGGGATTCCATTAACAGATTGTGTGATGAATATATGAAAGTGGAAGTCACTGCCGGCAACGCGGTAAGGTCTCTGTTAGATCCGCATGCGGTGTGGATAATTTCCTTATACATCGAATTGGAAATGGAATCTATTTTCTCTCCAGCCGATGCCCGACATCTTCAACGATGTTTGCTTGCCATTGCAATAATTGGTGAATCGTGCGATCCGCGAGATGTGGGATTATGGGCGCTTGAGCTATACCGCTTGGGGGTGAAGTATAAGATTCCAGGTTATCGCGCTTATTTTAAAACGGCTTCCGATTTGGCTTCGACGACCTTGCTAGGTTATGCATACGGAACAAATTCCGTATCAGGTTTATTGGGCGAATATGCCAATAAAAATTGAGTATCCGCATATACCTAATTGTAATTGAACTCGACATGCCAACCAAATGCCTTACCCGCTTCATAGTCCCCTCGCCAAGCAGCCCATGGGATTTGTCCATGGTACCGACGGCAAATAAATAATCGCTTACTGCGTAGCGA
>Ga0265327_10001515_pt1 | contig 28729 bp, 15 predicted proteins | sample 41621metaG_FD_202089 | JGI IMG/M metagenome (GOLD analysis project Ga0265327, IMG submission 202089) | Rhizosphere microbial communities from Carex aquatilis grown in University of Washington, Seatle, WA, United States - 4-16-21 metaG | ecosystem: Host-associated > Plants > Roots > Rhizosphere...
GAACCCGACCTCCCGCTTCGTTGGTTTCATAAACGCAAGAATCGGGAAACCGCTGCGCCGGGGAATTGAAACGGGCCCACGTATTCCCGACCAACTTATGTCGCGCAGTAACGAAACTGATGTCTCAGTATCTGGAGAAGTTTCCGGTGCGCACCTCGCATCATTAGAATGTTTGATCGGATGTGTTAACCAGGGCATTAGCTCCAACTGATGCTGGGTGTCTGCGACATTAGATTACGCTTATGTCGACATTTCGCCCTGAAAATCACGAGCCCCTTGTGGCGACTGGACAGAATACGGGGGCGAAACGCTACCGGTCACGGCCGGCTGCCGTCGGCGCCGCCTGACTGACCGCGGTCAACGCTCCGGGGCCACCAGCTTGATGGTCGCGGGAATCTCGCCAACAAAATCGGAACTGATCGTCGTCGCACCGGACGGCCAGCGAACCCGCACGCGCCGCAGCGGATTTCCCTCGGTGTACCCGAAGAACAGCGCCGGACTCGACTGGCTGTAGTAACCCGAGCCGGCGCAAACATCGCCGGCCGCAGTGGTGCCGTCGGCGTATTCCGCCGTGACGCGCGCCCCGACTGCGTGCGGATTGCCGGCCTTCCCCTGCAGGACAATGCGTACTGAATGGCGGCCAGCAACGCCCCGGTTGCGGAACGCCAGCGTCGCTTCGCCGTTCCTGGACACCAGGAAGTCCGGCCACCCGTCGGCGTCGAGTTCGACTACGGCCAGGGCCTTGGCGTCGCCCGGCACCACGAGCCCGCTCTCGCTCGGAAGTACCGGCGCGAAATGGCCGCGGCCATCGCCGCACAGCAGTTGGCTCAAGCCCCCATCGAAACGGCCAATCGCGGGCGCAGGCGCGTACCAGTTCTGCACCACGTAAAGGTCGGCATGCCCGTCACCGTTGAAATCGCCAGCCACGAGGCCCTCAGCCGGAGCAACCTGGGCGATGCGCGGCCAGGGCTCGAAGCGATAGCGCCCTCCCGGCTGGCTGAGAAATACGCCGCTGCGCAGCTCCGTGGCCGCCAGCCGCGACGCCGCGGCCAGCCGATCATCGCCCACGATTTCCGGCAGGGTCGCGCGGGCGAAGTCGTTGTTCGACCGGTACCGTCGGAGCACGGTGGGAATCGCGGCCCCGAGGTCCGTGCGGCTGCGCCACGGATAGAGCCGGCCGTCCTCGTAATAGGCCTCGACGATTTCGGCGGAGCCGCGCCCGCCGAAATCTCCGGAGAAAAGCAACGCGGGATGTTCCGGATCGGCGCGGTATTGCGTGTTCAGCCCGAGGTTTCCCACGGCAAAATCCGGAAACCCGTCGCCATTGAAGTCCGCGGTGGCGATCGACCGCCACCAGCCTGTCCCCGCCGACGCGAACCCCGCCTTCTCCGTCCAGTCCTCGAATTTCTTCCCGCCGTCGTTGTGGAAATACTTCACCTCGCCCCATTCGAGCGTCAGCAGCAGGTCCGGCCAGCCGTCTCCGTCGACATCGCTCCAGAGCGCCGCCGTGACCAGGCCGACGTTGCGCAACATCGGGGCCACGGCCTCGGTGACATCCACGAATTTTCCCCCGCGGTTCGCCAGCAGCACGCTCGGCGGCGGCGCCGGGTAGTGTCCGGGCAGGACCCGCCCGCCGATGAACAGGTCGAGCCGCCCGTCGCGATCGAAGTCGACGGCACAAGCTGCGCCCGCGCTGATCGAAAGTGGCGGCAGCGCGCCTTCCGGGGCCGGCAGGAAATGTCCGTGCCCGTCATTCAGAAACAGGCGCGGCTGGTACTCGGGCGCTCCCGCGGGCTGGCTGGCTCCGCCGGCTGTCACCAGCAGATCCGCGCGCCCATCGCCGGTGGCATCGAAAAGCAGCAGCGGCCCGTCGTCCACCGCGGGCGGCTCAGCCAGGGCCGGCGAAGCCACCGGCGCCCAGCCGTTCGCGCCTTGCGGCAAAAGGACTCGCCGCGACTCCCGGGTGGTCCCCCCAATGCACACGCCATCGCGCCCGCTGCCGTCGAGGTCGCTGACGGCGATCGCCGGCCCGCGGCGGTTGAAACCCATGGGGAGCAAACGCTGGTCGAGAAATTCGTCGTAAGGATCCTCGGCCATCGTCCAGGCGAGATGCGCGGTGGCACTCATTTCCGAAAACTGTGGCTCCGACCGGCCTTGACGTAGGCTGGACCCGGGGCCAGCGACCCCGGCTAAATCGGAGACTTCCCCGTTTCCCGCTGGGGACGGCAACGTTGATGGCGACGCGGGTTCGGTGATCGTGTACCGTCGGTCAGCCGGCAGGTTCTCGAAAGCCTGCACCGCCCCGTTCGGCCACCAGACCGTCAGTCGCCGGATCACCGGATCGTCGCCCAGGCCGAAATGAACGATTGGTTCGCTGCTCGACATGAATCCCCGCGCGAGCGCCACCGCGCGGACCTGGGTGCCGGCCGCGCTTTCCAGGGTCACCTTGGCGCCGATGCCGAAGCGGTTGGACTGGACTCCCCGCAGAGCGCAGATGACGCGGTGACCGGCGTCGCTGTCGTTGCGCAGCAGTGTCACCCCCGACTGGTAATTGCCGTACACGAGGTCGATGTCGCCGTCGCCATCGAGGTCGCCGAAGGCCGCCCCGAAGCTCACCGCCGTCCTGTCCAGCCCCCAGGCACCCGAAACGTTTTCGAAGCGCAGGTCGCCCAGGTTGCGAAAGGCCAGGTGGGTTTCGGCCAACGCCGGGCTGTTCCGCACGATTTGACCGCTGGCGGCTCCGCCGCCGGCCATCGACCGGCGCGCGATCAGGTCCTGGTTGTGAATCTCCCGGTACATTCCGTTGGTGACAAACAGGTCGGAGCGCCCGTCGTCGTCGAGATCCTCCCAGAGCGGCGCCCAGGTCCAGCCAGTGGCGTCCAGCCCGGCGAGATGGGCCGCCTCCAGGCACCGGCCCGTCCCGGTGTTCAGGTAAAGGGCGCTGCTGGGGAACTGGCGAACCTCATTCGAGCCTTCCTCGGGGACGCGCATGCGCGCCCGCGATTCCGCCATCGTGCGCTGGTCCTTGATGTGGTCGGTCTCCGCCATGTCCGCCACCAACAGCGCCAGCCGGCCGTCGTTGCTGACGTCGCCGAGGTCCGAGCCCATCGACGAATAGGGCGTGTGCGGAATCACGCGGGCGATGACATTCGTGAACGTGCCGTCGTGGTTGTTGTGGTAAAGCGCATCGGGAACCGCGAAGTCGTTCGCGACATACAGGTCGGGCCAGCCGTCGTCATCGAAATCCCACCAGACCGCTGAATTCCCGTGCGTTGGCGCGGGAGCGACGCCGGAGCGGTCCGTCACGTTGGTGAACGTGCCGTCGCGGTTGTTGTGGAAGAGATAGTCGCGCTGCCCCTCCGGATGGGCCGCCGCGTCGAGCACGTTGGTCTGGATGAAGACATCCAGCCAGCCGTCGCGATCGTAGTCGCAAAAGCTGGCCATGACGCTCGCGTCGTTCACGTCGAGTCCGTACGCGTGCGCCTCCTCCTTGAACGTGCCGTCGCCCTGGTTGATGTAGAGCAGGTTCGGCGCATTGAAGCGGCAGACATAAAGGTCCAGGCGGCCGTCGTTGTTCACATCGACGAACGTCACGCCCTGCTTCCAGATCCGGGCGTCCGCGCCGTGGTCGCCGACTCCGGCCTTTTCCGTGACGTCCTCGAACTTCCAATCCCCGAGGTTGCGAAAAAGACGGCAGCTCTCGGTCTTGCTGACCACGAACAAATCCGGCCGGCCGTCGCCGTCGTAGTCGCCGATGGCCACGCCGGTGCCGATGCCCCCAAGGTCAAACTCGCGCGACCGCCGGCCCCACATCTCCGGGTCGTCGTACTTGTTCTCGGTGCGGACGCCACTGTCCTCGGGAGCGACGGCCACAAAGAGGGTCCGGCCCCGCGGACCGGATCGCGGCGCCAGCGCCTGTTGCTCGATGCCGCCTGCCCCGGGCGGAGCCGAAGGGCCGGCGGCGGCCGGGGCCGCCGGGCCACCGAAGGCGAGCAGCGCCCACAGCCCGGCCCACATCACGCCAGCGCGAGATCCAAGCCGCCCGCAGCCGAACAAGAGGACGAAGACCATCTCGCTCAAGTGGCCAAATCCGGGATCACGCAATCGGGTGGGCGGCGATTTCCCGATCGCCGCCAGCCGCCGGTGTGGAAACCGGCGACCACCTTCGGGTCCAAAGTTGCTCAGGAGTGAATTCACCTGCAGGTGGGTTCGTCCGCTTCAGGGGGTCTGGCGCACCTTGCCGCCCGGCCTCACCACGACCGGGTCCACCCAGCGGGTGTTGTACGCCTTGATCCAGGAATCATCGATCCGGGCGGGCCTCGGCTCCCTGCCGTACGCCTGGTCGTCCATCCCCTGGAACGGCAACGGATCGAGCCGCCAGCCCTGCCCAACGTGGAAGTCAGCGTCCTTGTCCCATCCGACCACGTGGAGGAAAAAATCGCGCGTCATGCCCGGCGCCGGCGGAGGCAACTGCGCGGCGTCGAACGACACGGCCAGTTCGTCGCCACCGGCGAGCAGCACCAACTGGTCGTCCCGCCGCGCCACCAGGTCCCCCACCGGACCATAGCGGGTAAACCAGCCAGCCGGGGTGTAGTCCCACGGCGGCGTCGGCGAGACGTCTGCATAGATCGGCGTGAGGGGCCGCGACGGCGGCAAGTCAGCATAGCGGCCGTACCCGCGCCAGTGCAGATCGGTGCGATCGGGAGGCAGCTCGTAGTCGCGCGTGTCCGCCCCGCCGGCCTTTTCGCACAACAGGGCGCAATCCCAATAGATTTCGAAGGCCGCGGACAGCCGGAGCCGTTGAGTCCCGGCGGGCAACTTGTTGGCCAGGTCAACGAGGATCGTCTTGGTTTTGCCGGCGGGCGTGCCGACGTCGGCGTCCACCTTCCGCCAGGTTCCGTCGGCGAGCTCCGCCTCGAGCACCGGGAACGGGAACGGCAGGGTCGGGTCGATCGACCCCGCGACGTTGGCCATGCCGCCGCCGAAATGAATCCAGCCGGTCAGCGCCAACACCAGCGGACGATCCTCCGGTAGCGGACCGAAATCAAGCGTGACCGAAAACGGCTCGGCCAGCCCGCGCAGTTGCGGCCGGCGCAGCTTCACCGGGGAGACCATCTGGTTGTCGACCCGGGCCAGCGCCGCCGTGACGTCGCGGCCGTCGCTGCGTTCCGCGTGCCGGGGCGTGGTGAGTGGGCGCAGCGTCCAGAGCTCGTGCGGCGGGAACGGCGGCGCCGCGCGCATCTTGCTCGTCGGGTAGACAAGCGTGCCGCGCGGATGGTCGACGGCCAGGAGCCGGGCTTCGTCCAGGTAGAGCACCTCGCGCAGTTCGTCGGTGATGCGGATCTCATAGGCGCCGTTCCGCACCGGAAACTTCGCTTCATCGCCCAGCACCAACAGCTCCTCCGAGTCGGCCGGCACGAACTGTTTTTCGTTCAGCGGCAGCCCAAGCGGCGCGGCGCCAAGAATGTCGGTCACGAAACTGAACCCGTGCCCATCCCAGGCGTAAAGATACGGACAGGAGCCGGTGGGCAACGTCGGCTCCGTCACCGTGAGCACCTCCCGGCCCACCGGCACGGCGACCTGCGCCGTGGAAAGGTCGAACCAGTGCTCCTTGAGTGCGTCGAGCTGCCGGTGCTGCCCGACACCGATCTCCAGCGGGACCCGCCGGACCGTGCGACTGGTGCGCCAGTCGCCCGCCAATACGTCCACGCGCACGCCCAGCGCGCTGGTGTTCGAGCGGTTGCCGGCGAAGCGCAGCTTCAGTTGCAGGTTCTGGTTGCCGCCATCGTTCCGCCAGAAGCGCAATCCGGTGTCCGAACTCGTCACGAGGTCGGTGTCGCCATCGCCGTCGAAATCGGCGGCGGCCATGTCGTCAACCGGGCCGACCCGGTCCAGCCCGAGTTCCTTCGTCCGGTCGCTGAATCCGGCGTGGCCACCGTTGCGCCAGACCCGCAAGCCGCCGGGGCCATAGGCGAGGATATCGAGCCAGCCGTCATTGTCGTAATCCGCCAGCAGGAGGCCCGAGACCGGAAAGCCGTTCAGCGGCAGGCTTTGTTTCCGGCCTGGGCCGTGATCCACGATTTCGAGCGTCGTGGCCGTCGCGATCACCATCTCCTCGCGGAGGTCGTTGTCGAGGTCGCCCGCCGCCATCACGGCACCGGCGGGCCAGCCCTGGGTCGCCTTGCCCGCCGTGAACGCCGCGGCGCGTTTTTTCGCAAAGTACCCGGGGGCGGCGTCCGCGCGGGCGATGAACAACCCCGGCAGGCCCTCGTTGTTCCAGTCATCGGTCATCACCTGCGTGGCGCCCGGAAACGCCCTCGGCAGCCCGGAATCGTTCCAGTTGCCGTCAAAATAGAAATTGCCGAGATTGCGGTAGAGGCCGAGTCCGCCCGGCTGCACCACGACGAGGTCGAGGTTCCCGGTGAAATCGAGATCGGCCAGCGCTCCGTTGGTGGCCTTCAACCCCTCCAGCCCCGCCGTGGCGGTCGCGTCGCGAATCCGGCCGTGAGCATAGAACTTGAAGACGCGCGAATCCTGTGCGCCGAGCACCACCACGTCGTCGAAGCCGTCGTTGTCGAGGTCACCGACCAGGGCGACGCGGTACCCGGCGCGGACGGGCGCGGGCAGCGGGCGGCCGAGCGCCGAGAAGTGGCCGCCGTGGTTGTCCAGCAGGATGAATCCGCCGGTGTCGTCCCGGGCAAAAAGGCTGGCGCGCCCGTCGTGGTCATAGTCGACGACGGCCACCGGCCCGCGGGAGCCTCCCGCCAGGGCGCCGAACGCGGTGGCGGTCTCGTCCGTGAAATGAACTTGAATCCCGCGGGAATCCGGCTGGCCGAGGACAAACGCCGACAGCGGCCGGGTATACTGGCAACGTGCCAGTGCGGCGGCCGAGGTGAGGGCCGGGCTGGATGACCGGGCCTGGATTCGCTGGTGCTCCGCCAACTCGCGCGTCGCCTCGTCGGCCCGGCCGGTCCGCCGGTAGAGCTGGCTCAACTGGAAATGTGCCGACGGATGGTCGGGCACGGCCCGGATCACACTCTCGAAATCGCGGATCGCGTCAGGGACCTGCCCGAGTTCCTCCTGCGCCATCCCCATCTGGAAATCCAGCGCCGGCACGCCGGGCTCGATCTTCCACGACTGCTGCAACGCCTCCGCGGCCGGTTCGGGCTGGCCCTTCCGGAGCAGCGCGCAGCCCAAGAGGTAGTACGCCGCCGCGCTGTTGGGATCCAGCTCGAGCGTCTGCCGGCACATCGCCTCCGCGTCGTCAAGCCGGTCGGCCAGCAGATCGGCGTTGGCCAGGTTGAGCCGGACGTCCGTGCTCTCCGGCGAAAGCCGCCATGCCCGGCCATAGACGTCGATCGCGCCGAGAGCGTCGCCATTTTCCAGCAGGCCATTGCCGCGATTCATCAGTTGCGCGAACCCGGTGGCGCCCGGCGGCGATCGGCGAAGCCAAACGGCTCCCGCAACGATGACGATCGTCAGGATTGGAACGGCCACCCAAAGCAGGCGCTTGGACATGGCCGCTCGTTAGCGCAAGGAACGCGTCGCGACAACCCTCATTGGTCGAACCCCTTTCGCCGCACGGGTCCTCCGCGCCCCGGTGGAGCACCGCGAATCGGGCCGTTGCGCCTGACTTTTGTTCGCCAGTGATGCGCGCGAGCCTGGCAGACCGGCATGAACCGATAGGGGCGAATTGCCGCCAACGCGGGGCGATCGCCGGACGGGGCTTCGCCCACCCGTCCGGAAAGGTGTTTCGCATTGCCTTCGCCGCGGCGGGCGGTTGGGTTGCAAATCCGGTCCCGCGGCACCGGCCAACCTCCCCCATTCCCCTTTCCTTTTATGGACGAATACATCGAGCGACTCGTCGATCTCATCGATCCGGCCACCCACCGCCTGCACAACCTGACCGTCGAGGCGGCCCGCGAGCGGGTCCTGCACGGCTCCGCCGACGACGTCCTGGGGATCGACGGCTCCTTTGCCCTCGTGGCCCGGGAAGGCAAGCGCGTGCGGATGGCGCGGTCGCTCGACCGGCCGATGCGTTATTTCCTGGCCAAGCGCCGCGAGGGCCCGGCGCTGATCGTCTCCGACCGGATCGACGCGATCCACGCCCACCTGCGGAGCGAGGGGCTGGAGCGCCAGTTTCATCCCAGCTACACGCGGATGGTGCCGGCGCACCACGTGGTCGAGATCCAGCTCGTCGGGTGCCCCGACCCCGATCCCCTCTACACCCGCTTTTTCACGCCCGCGCGCAACGCCCTCGCCGCCGATCTCGACGGGATCGGCCGGAGCTACATCGGCGCGTTGGCGGAGGAAACGGCGAAATGGCTGGGCGCCCTGCCGGAGCGGGAACCGATTGGCGTGTGCTTCTCCGGCGGAGTCGACAGCGGCGCCGTCTTTCTCACCGTTTACAATGTCATGCGCCGACTCGGGTTGAATCCGGTGCGACTCAAGGCTTTCACGCTGAATTTCGGCGACGGCCCGGACCTGCGCCAGGCCCGCGAGTTTCTCGACCGGCTCGGGCTCGGCCTTTTTCTCGAGACGATTGAGGCCGATCCAGCGTCGCTCGACGCCGGCGAGACGCTGCGCGTGCTCGAGGATTACAAGCCGCTCGACGTCGAGTGCGCGTCGATGGGGCTGGCCCTGTGCCGCGGCATCCGGGCCCGGTATCCGGAGTGGAAGTTCCTGGTCGACGGTGACGGCGGCGACGAGAATCTGAAGGACTACCCGATCGAGGAGAATCCCGAACTAACCATCCGCAGTGTCGTCAACAACCTGATGCTTTACCAGGAGGGCTGGGGGGTCGGTCGGATCAAGCATTCGCTCACCTACAGCGGCGGCCTCAGCCGGAGCTACGCGCGCACCTACGCGCCCGGCCGTCTCTACGGATTCGAAGGCTTCAGCCCCTTTGCGCGGCCCGCCGTGATCGCTGTCGCCGAGGGCATTCCCTTCGCGGCCCTCAGCGAGATGTCGGTCGATCGGCTCTACTCGCTCAAGGGCGAAATCGCCCGGCGTGGCCTCAAGGCGCATTTCGGCGTGGACATGCCGGTCTTCGCGAAACGCCGGTTTCAACACGGGGCCATTCCTGTCGAGAACCTGCGTCGCCGGCTGGGCACGCTGGAGTCCGACTACCGGCGGCAGTATCTCGCAACCTACCAATAAGGGCCATGGTCTCGGCGTACCCGGCGCGGGGTCGCACCGCATGGATCCTCGCGCAACGCCCGCCGCGAGCCGCTGACCCCGACCCGAATTCGCCACAGGGCGTCTTCCTCGAACGGGAGCGCCTGGCGTCCGGCGTCGTCGCCGACTCCGGCGTCATCCTGTTGACCAACCGCGAGTGTCCCTGGCGCTGCCTGATGTGCGACCTGTGGAAGGACACCACCCGCCAATCCGTCCAGGTGGGAGCGATCCCGCGGCAGGTGGAGGTCGCGGTTCGAACGTGGTCGGATGCGGGAACCCTCCCCGAGCAGGTGAAGCTCTACAACAGCGGCAGCTTCTTCGATCCCGCGGCAATCCCGCCGGCCGACTATGCGCCAGTCGCCCGGCAGGTCGCATTCGCGCGCCACGTCGTGGTGGAATCGCATCCGCTGCTCGTCGGGGATCGGGTCCGGGTGTTGCGCGACCTGCTGTCCGGATCCCTTGAGGTCGCGATCGGGCTGGAGACGGCGCACCCGGAGGTGCTGGCGAAGCTGAACAAGAAATTCGACCTCGCCCAGTTCGCCCGCGCCGCCGCCTTCCTCGCGGCCGAGCGGGTCGCGCTGCGCGCGTTCATCCTGGTGAACCCGCCTTTCCTCGAGGGGCCGGCGGGCCTGGAATGGGCGGCGAAGTCCGCCGAGTTCGCCTATTCTTGCGGCGCGAGTGCGGTGACGCTGATCCCGACCCGCGCCGGCAACGGCGCGATGGACCGCCTCCGCGAGACGGGCGAGTTTGTCCCGCCGACGCTCGCGACGCTCGAGGCGGCGCAACGAGCCACGCTGGCGCTGGGCCGCGGGCGGGTCTTTGCGGACACCTGGGCCCTGGAAACTTTCTCCTCCTGTCCCCATTGCTTTTCCGCCCGGCGTGCGCGCCTGGAGGCGGTGAATCTGGCGCAACGCGACTCACCCGCCGTTCCCTGCGGGATGTGCGGCGGCTCTTGAGCCTCCGGGCCAGGCCCGTGAGTGACGATTGCCGCTCACGCGAAAGGGCGAGCCGTCCCTGACGAGCCGATCGAGCCAACAGCTCATCCGGTCCGCCGATCCCCGGTCGCGTGTGCAATACCGCTCTACGCAGGCTGGAGACTGCCCAGGACCACGAGCGTGCCGTCGACATTCGCGAGCGCGGCGCCAAGGTCGGGATGAGCGGAAATGAACGCCGCCACCTCGGCGTCGGACATCACGAAAAACGCGGTGGAGAGAGCGTCGGACACCGCCGCGGTCGGCGCGAGCGCCCACACCCGGCTGGTTCGGGCCGCCGGCGATCCCGTCCGGGGATCGATGAGGTGGGAGCCCTTGACGGCCGTCCCGGATCCGCTGAGCGACGCCCGGATGAGGCGGATGTCGCAGCACCCCTCGCCCTCGCCCAACCCAACGGTCCAGCCGGCTTCGCCCTTGGGGGCGTCGAGGGCGAGCGCCGTGCTGCCGCCGCAGTGGCAACACGCCGAATTCACGCCCCACTCGTCGAGCACCTCCCCCACCCGGTCGAGGCCATAACCCTTGCCGACGGCGCCGAGGTCGAGCTGCAGCCGCCGCGATCGTGACGTGAGTTGGTGTGCCGCCGGATCGAGCAGAAACGGCGGCACGCCGGCCGGCTGGGCGGGATCGGGCTCCGAAGCATACGCGGGATTGAAGGCGCGCCCGGTGGCCTCCGCGATGCCCGCCGCCAGCGCGAGGCACTCGAGCGCGTCGTCGCCGATCGCCAGCGACGCGCCGAACGCCAGCCGGTTGGCGCGCGCAATGTCACTGGTCTCGACAAACCGGCTGAGCTCGCCCTCGAGCCGGTCGACCTCACGGAAGGCCGCCGCCGCCGCCTGGCGCGCGTACTCGGTGTCTTGCCCGGCGATGACGATCTCCCATTCCGTCGCCATCGCCTCGTGTCGGAATACCGGCCACGTCATGCGGGTCGCCTCCACAGCTCCCAGCGCAGCCGCAGCATGGCGACCGCGGGTCGCCACCAGAGCTGGCTGAGTCCGTACTTGGAGGTGCCGTGTCTCCGGGGATGGTGAGTCACCTGGAGCTCGCCGATCCGGAAGCCGGCGGCCACCGCCAGCGCGGGAATGAAATCCTGCAGGAGATACATCGGCCGCAATTTCGCCAACACCTCGCGCCGCATGACGCGCAGCTGGCAACCGGGGTCGTTGACCCGATCGGCCAGCACCACCCGGCGGAAGAAATTCGCCGTTCGCGACATGGCCCGGCGCAATATCGTGTCGTGCCGGTTGACCCGCCACCCGCACGCCAGATCCCACCGGCCCGATTCGACGGCCTCGATCAGCGCGGGGAAATCCTCCGGATCATTCTGCCCGTCGCCGTCCATGGTCAGAATCACTTCACCCTCCGTCGCGCGCAGGCCGGCCAGCAACGCGTCCGCCTGGCCGATATTCCGGGGCATCCGCATTTCCCGGCACGCCGGCCAGCGGGCGGCCGCCGCAGCGATCTCATCCGCGGTGGCGTCGGTGCTGCCGTCATTCACCAGAATGATCTCGTACGGCTGCCCGCGGGCCGCGAGCACCCCGGTGGCCGCCTCCATGAGGGGCAGGATGTTGCCGGCCTCGTTGTAGCACGGCACGACGAGCGAGTACCGGGTGCTCATGGCTCGGGAGTGAGCACCAGGCAAACGAAGCCGGGCCGGAGTCCGAGGTAGGTCTGGCGGTATTCCTCGTGCAAGCGCACCCGGACGGCTTGGGCGAGTCCTGCGGAGACGATGACCAGCGCACCGTCGCAGTCGGCCGGCGGCGCGTCCCAGTAACCGATGTTGTCGAGTCCGCGCAGATACCACGGCAATGGCCAGTATTCCTCACTGATAATGCGGATTGGGGCGTTCGGATGGCGGAGCGCGGCGGCCTGGACCAAAGCGCGAAACTTCAGGACATCCGGCGAGCTGTGGACGTAGGCGTAAGGATTGCGGGCGTCGGCCGCGTACCGAAAGGAAGTGCGGAAAGTACCAAGGGCGCCGGTAGCCAGGACTAGCGCGGCCAGGGCCGCCGCCACGACAGGTCCAAATTGCCGGCGGGAGATCCATGCGAGGGCGCCGCCGGCCAGAATCGCCAGTCCGGGCACAAGATTGATCGCGTGCCAGGGGGTCTTGTAGGCGGTCGCGGAAAGCACGAGCAGGACGATTCCCGTGTACACCCCTGTCCATCGGAGCAACGCGTCCCGGGTTGTCACGGCCAGCGCGAACCCCGCCACCGCCAGGCCAGCGAACGCCGTTTGCTCGAATACCAGCCCGCCGTTGCGCTGCCAGGTGAAGAGCTGGAGGAAATACCACCAGGGTTTCTCGTGTCCGGTCGCGCCCGTCCCCAGCCGCGCCGCCAGCGCTCCGTAGGCGTCCAGGGCGTCCCGCACACCCGAAAAATGGGTCCCGAACGAGGAGAAGAAGACGACCGCGACAGCCACGGCCGCCGCGAGCGCGAGCGCGCCGTCGCGACCGCAGTGCAATTCTACTCCCGGCTCGCGGGCCGGCCGCGCCGCAACCGCGGCAATCGCGCCGGCCAATGCGAAGAGCGGGGCGGTTTCCTTGGTCGCCTGCATCAGCCCGTAGCAGGCGCCGGCCACCAGGGCCCAGCGGGTGCGTCCGGTCAACCACCAGCGGCGAACGCCGGCGAACGCCGCCAGCGTGAAGGTTACCATCAGGGTCTCCTGGACAAAGTATCGGCTGTAGTAAACCGACGGCGGCGAGAGGGCCAGAAACGCTGCCGCGGCCAGCGCGGGCCAAAAACCGATCGGCGCGGCGAGCCAGGCCAGCAATAGAACCGAAAGCGTGCCGGCGAGTGCGGGCAGCAGGCGCACGGTCGTTTCGTCGAGCTGGGCGAGCGTGTGCTGCCCGCGGATCCACGCCAGCGGCAGCGCCGCATAGTACAACACCGGTCCATGGTGGTCCTTCGGGTCGAAGGCGTAATGGCCGGATTCCAGCAACTGGCCGGCCTTGACGGCCTGATTGGCCTCGTCCGTGTGCATCGGCCGCACGGCGAGATCCCGGCACCGCAGCCACGCCGCCGCAAGAACCAGCAGGATTAGGGGCAGATGGCGGAGCGCGGAGGGCATGGCGGGGGCTCGAGCGAAGATAAAAGAGTAGCGAGCAGCGGGTAGTGGGTAGCGAGCAGGAACTACAGTAACGAGCGCGGGCCGCCGAGTGAAGAAAGATGCGGTCGAGAGCGTAGGCCGCGGGGCTTGCGCCTCGTTGCGGCAACTTGTCGCGGGGTAAACCCGCTCCTACAGCGCCGGCGCCACAGCGCCTGAATGGAGGCGGGGTGCCCCCACCCGCACGGCTCTTCGCGGGATAAACTCACTCCCTCCGCTTATTGCTTATTGCTTATTGCTTATCGCCTATCGCCTATCGCCTATCGCTTAAAGCTCACCGCTTACTCCTATTTCCCCGGCTGCCCGTAGACCTCCACCTCGGTGTAGTGGTTCAGCTCGTCGGAAGTGTTGCCGTTGCTGTAGAGGCGGACATAGCGCGCCGTCGTGCCCTTCGCATCGATCACGCGGCCCTGGTAGGTCTCGATGTAGGCGAAGTCCGTGCCCTTGCCCAATCCGTCGGCGTTCGTGTCGTCGTTGTTGAACAGCGTCGTCACGTCTTTCTTGAAGTCGGGATCGTTCGAAACCTGCACGACGACCGCGTGGTACACGCGGGCCTGCGAATTGAAATGCCACACCACGACGGCAGCGAGCTTGGCCGGGGCACCGAGGTCGATCTGCGCCCACTGCACGCCCGGCCCCATCTCGACGTAAGTGCCCTCGACGCCGGACTTCTCGCCGTCGGTCAGGAACGGCAGGTCGCCGATTACCGGGAGCGAGTCGCTGGCGGTCACCGGCTTGTGGAGCGAGAGCAGGACCGTGTCGGCGGGCACCAGCAGCGGCTCGTGCTTGGTGTTCGCCGGCTCGAGGTTCGGTACCTGGATCGGGCGAGGCGTGCCGACGAAGAGCGGCTTCGGCAGCGTGAGCTTGAGCGGCACCTTGTCCTCAGCCTGGGCGGAGGCGACGGCGAGGAGGGCTAGCAGGGCGGTGAGGAGGCGGAACATCATAGGTTTAATCAAACGGTAAAGTCCTCGGGTGCAAACGTGAGCTGCTTTTTGGCGGCGACGGCCTCGTTGACGCGCAGGACGGTGGCGGCGGTGGCGAGGGCCGACTCGCCCGGGCAGTTCAGGGTCGTCTTGCCGCGGATGGAGTCGAAGAAATTCTCAAGGTGCGGCTGGTGGATGGCCTTGTCCAGCGTGACGGGGATGTCCCACGCCGACAACTCGGCGGTCTCGCGGACGTCGACCACCGACGTGGACTTGGACGCGCCGGGCAGGCGGGCCCGCGGTTTCTCCCACGGCTTGACCGGCGGCGGGGCGCCCTCGCCCGAGCCCGGCTTCGCGATGAAGCCCTTGTCGACCCACTGGTCCCACTCGGGGGCGCGCGCCTCGCGGTAAAGCTTCGTGTATTTGGGGTTCTCGGACATCTTCAGCGCGCCCTCGTCGCCCATGAAATACTCATGGTAGCCGCCGCCGGCGCTGGTGGTGGTCAGCACCTGGTAGGTGCAGCGGACGATCTGGGCCTCGGTCGGATATTCGTAGATGGCGATGACGTTGTCGTACCAGTCGTGGTTCGTGTAATAGTCGCGGCCGCCGCCGGCCAGGACCGTGGTCGGGTTGACGCCGAGCATCCAGTTGAAGACGTCGATCTGGTGCGCGCCGAGGTCGGAGATCACGCCGCCGGCATACCGTTTAAACCAGCGCCAGTTGCGGAACTCGTGCATGTTCTCGTAACCGTACTTGTGCAGCGTGGCCTCCGAAAGCGCCTGGTTCGCCGGAAAGCCGAGGTCCTCGGTGACGGCCCGGTTCCATTGCCCGCTCGCGTTGGTGATGCGGCCGAGGAGGTGGGCCTCGCGGATGAGGTGGTCGCGGGCGTGAATGTAGCGCGGATTGCTCCGCCGCTGGTGCCCGATCTGCAGCAGCTTGCCGGTCTCGCGGGCCGTGCGCACCATCGCGCGCGCGCCCTCGACCGTGTTGGACATCAGCTTCTCGCAATAGACGTGGTGGCCGGCCTTCAGCGCGGCGCACGTGTGCTCCGAGTGCATGAAGTCGGGGGTCGCGACGATGACGGCGTCGAGGCCCGGCGTGGACGCGAGCAATTCCCGGTAGTCCTCATATGGCTTCGGGTCGTGGCCAAACTTCTTGAGCAGGCGCTCGCCGTAGGTCCGGTTGTACGGCCAGATGTCGCAGACCGCGCGGAAGCGGATGTGCGGGATCTTGAGCGCGGCGTTGAGCAGGACGCGGCCCTGTTCGCCGCAGCCGATGAGCGCGACGTTGAGGGTGTCGTCGCCGCCGCCCTCGGTGGGCGACGCGCGCAGGATGTACGGGGCGGCCAGGAAGGCGGCGCCGAGCTTGGCGCCGGTGGTAAGGAAATCGCGCCGGGTGAACCCGGGAAATGGCGGGGTGGGCATGGTCAGGCGGTCCCGGGGAGGATCAGGAGATGCGATCGCGCCAGAGCGCGAACCGGTCGTGACGCACGAGCACCAGGGCCCCCGCGAACATGCCGACGTACACGCCGAGCCAGGCGATGCCGTCGCTCTCCTGCACGGCCATGAGCCCGAAGGCGAGGCCGACGTAGAGCAGGCCGGTCAGGGTCAGGCTGACGCGCGACTTGATCCCGAGCAGGATCAACGCGCCGAAGAGCAGCAGCAGGTAGCCGAGCGAGTGGGCGAAATTCTTCGTCGCCCACAGCGGCAGGAACGACGCGCCGGTGATGCCGGACGCCATGCGGTCCATGTTCGCGTAGTAGTTGGCGAAGGTATAGCGGCCGCCGGCCTCGAATTTCTCGAGTCCGGCCAAAAAGGTGCGGAGTCCGAGAAAAAGGCGGAGCAGCAGGAAGGCCGCCGTGAATTCGAAACGGCAGGCGGCCGGGTTGGAGGAGGAGGACTCACTCATGGCGGGAGGGGGCGGCTGGGCTTCAGACCCCGAAACCGGGGCGGTAAACCTTCGTGACGAATTCGTTGGCCGAGGGAAGGTTTGTGACCTTCATCGCGGCCGAATCCCATTCGATCCGGCGGCGCGCGCGAATCGCGATGTTGCTCAGGAGCGCGGTCTCCGTCAGGCGCGAGGAGTACGCGAAATTCGAGCCGGCCACCGGCCCGCCCTTGCAGGCGCGGATCCATTCCTGGAAATGTCCGCCGACAACCCGCGGCAGCGTCTTCGCCGGCAGCCCCGGCGCCATCTCCTTCCGCTTCGCCTCGGGAATGATGCGGACGCTGCTGTAATAAGTGTCGCAGTAGACGGTCGCCTTCGTGCCGACGAGAAGCGTCCCGTTGTCGGGCAATTCGTGCAGCAGCCCCTGGGGGGTCAATTCCTCCCAATCCGTCGGGGTGATGGGCGTCATGCCGCCGTCATACCAGGTCCACTTGACCTCGGGCATCTGGCCCCGCGCCGGGAAATGATACCGGACGACCGAGGCCGTCGGCGCGCTGATGTCGGTCTGGTGGGCGCTGATCGGCTCGATCACCGTCGGGGCGGTCAGGCCCAGGGCGTAATACGCGCCATCCATGATGTGGCAGGCCATGTCTCCGAGGGAGCCGGTGCCGAAATCCCAGAATCCGCGCCACGCGAACGGCAGGTAGGCCGGATCGTACTCGCGGGCGGCCGCCACTCCCAGCCAGAGGTCCCAGTCGAGCGTGGGCGGGACGACCGGCATCATCTTGCTGTGGTCGGGCCGCTTCACGCCCTGCGGCCAGATCGGCCGGTCGGTCCAGCTGTGGACTTCGCGCACTTCGCCGAGGACCCCGGCCTCGATCCATTCCTTCAGGAGCCGGCAACCCTCGCCGGCGTGGCCCTGGTTGCCCATCTGGGTGCGAATCTTCGGGTTGGCCGCCGCGGTCGCCGCCAGCCGGCGGGCCTCCGTCACCGTATGGGTCAGGGGCTTCTCGACGAAGACGTGCTTGCCGAGCGCCAGCGCCGCCATTGCGATCGGGAAATGCATGTGGTCGGGCGTCGACACCGTGACCGCATCGATCTGGTTGCCGAGCTTGTCGAGCATCACCCGGAAATCGCGGAAATGCGGGACATTCGGGAATTCCTGGTAAGTCTTGGCGGCGCGCTCGTCGTCGACGTCGCAGAACCCGACCAGGTTCTCGTCCTTCATGCCCTGGACGGCATCGTAGCCCCGGCCGCCGACACCGCAGCAGGCGACATTGAGCCGATTGTTCGGCGTGGCCGGAGCCCCGCCGGCCTCATCGGCTTTTTGGGAGCGCAGAATTGCGGGCAGGCTGAGGGCCGCCGAGGCAATCGAGGCCGACTTGAGAAAGGTGCGACGGGTCATTTCGGGGTTTTGCATAAAGAATCCGGGGGAGGAACTGGAAGTGTGTTTATACGGGATTCCCCGATGGCTGGCGACAGATTTTATTGGTGCAGGGCGATTTTTTCAAATGGGCGCCCGGCCCAATGCGACGAAACAAAACCTCGCGGCGTGACTCGTCAGGAGCGGCCGAAAAACGCCGAACCGGGGCGCCGACTCAAGACTCGGTTGGCCCTTCTGTCCGCGCCTCCCCCAAGTCCGGAGCGAGCAAACTCGCGCCGACCAAAAAAACGACGCCCGAAGGCGCCGCTCCATTGCGCGGAGTGAGGGCACCCCGCCTCCATGGCTCGCAACCTTCAACCCGCAACTTCCCCTCAAATCACCGCCACCGCCTCCATCTCGACGAGGAGATCGTGGCGGCAGACGTCGGCGAGAAAACAGACCTTGGGGATGGCCGGGACCTGGAGCAACTGCGTGACGCGATTCCACGCCTCCCACGCCGAGCGATCCTTGCAGAAGAGCGTGGCGGACTTGATGTCCTTCAGCGTGCCGCCCTGCTCCTGCAGGATTGCCGCGATGCTCATGAGCGTCTCGAGGCTCTGCATCTCGGCGTCGCCGACATGCGTGCTCACCCCGGCGCTGTTGATGCTGGCCGTGCCGGAAATGTGCACCGTGCGTTTGCCGTCCATCTCGAGCGCCATGCCGCGCGAGAAGGCGGATCCATAGTTGAATGACTGGTCCTGGCGCGGGCTGCGGCGGATCGGCCGGGCCGACGGGCAGTTGGGACCGTCGCGCTCGAGCGCGAGGACGTCCATCACACACTCCTCTTCGCCGGCGCGGCCCTGGATGCCGGTGCTGGCGGGAAACGCGGGCCCGCCCGGGGCGCCGAGTCCGGCCGGCTGGTAGTGCGCGTTGCGCACGCGATTGAAGTCGCCGTACCACTCAAGCAACCGGGCGATGTAGATCCAGGTGCGCACCACATGGCGGTACGCCATGCCATGTTCCGTCAGGGCGAGGCCGACGTTGGCGAACATCTGGTCCGCCTGCGCCGGGGCGTCGCCCGCCAACCGGCCGGCCTTCACGCCGCGCACGGCGGGCAGGTGGAGAATGCGAAAGCCCGGGCCGGTCCACATGCGCCCGCGTCCCACCGCGGAGTTCTCGACGGTGGAAATCCGCATGCTGTTGTCGCGGGGGGTGATTCCCCAGATCTGCAGGCCGATGAATCCCCCGCCCTGCAGCGGCGTGCCCTGGATCCAGGTGACCGGCACGTGGAAATCAACCTCGTGCGCACGGTAACAGGTCTCGCGCCAGGCGAGAACCTCGGACCGCTTGCTTGAGAGTCCGTAGACCTTCTCCTGCATGATCTGGATGTTGCGGTCGGCGAGGACCTCGGCGACCTGGCGGAAAAGATCCTCGGCCGCGGCGCCGGCCGGCGCCGATCCCTCGATGGTGCCGGTGAGGTGGAACTCCGTGAAGGTCCGGCGCTCCGAGACGCTCACCTCCAGCCGGCCCGGGCGCGAAAGCCCGTTCGGCGAAAGGGGGAGTTCGGGGGGCAACATGGACGGAATCCGTTTGTCAGCCACCGGCCAGGCACTGCTCGTGGGCATCATGGTTACTCGAGATGTTGAAGGAGAGTCGGGGGAGGCACGACTGGGCTCATGCCGGACGTTGAGAGGGTCGCACAAACCACCGGGTGCCGACTCCGCGGAAATTGTTCAGCAGCGTGCGAACATTGAAGGCCACTCACCCCGTTTTTCCGGCCATTCGCCCCAGCCCCCACTCCCGACGCCGCCAGCTCTCCGCTGCAGTGCGCGCCGCCCGGTTTCGTTTTCGGATCCCGAGCTTTTCTTTTCCGCGCGGGGCGATCCGATGACTCGAGCGGGGCAACCCAGGCTAACGATTCAGGAAACGCGCCTCAAGTCGCTGCACGACCGCGCCGACGTCATCCGCGACGAGATGGTGTTCGGCCACGTGCTGGCGAAGCTGGGCGACGTAGTCGGCGAGATAGGCGCCCGCCTGCTGCCGCTTGATCTCGGCCTCGCCAATCCCGCCGGACTTCACGGCCTCCATCTCGCTCTTCTGGATTCCCTCGAGCAGCGTGATGATCCGGTCGAAGTCCGCCTGCATCTTGCCGATGTCCAGATTCTCCAGTTGCACGAGTTCCTCCGCACGGAACCCAAAGCTGATCTCCGGCATCTGCCCGATGCCGCGGGCGGCCTCATTTGTCGTCTCGACCAGTTTGGTCAGGCCCTTGGCCGCATCGACCGCGCGCTCGAGCAGGGTCTTGGCGGTGCCCGACAGCACCTTTCGCTTTTTGTCGTAGCCGGAGCTCGCCATGTTGCGGGCCTGGCCCAGGAGGTCGACCAGCCGGCCAACCTTGCTTTGAAACTGGATGACGGCCTGCTCCCACGGCTCCAGTCGCTTGCGGGCGTCGCGGTACGTCGTGTACTCCGGCAGGATGTCCGCAAGGTGGACATCGACGAGCGTCTCGACCTCGGCGCCGAGCTTTCGCGAGATGTCCTCCAGGCGCCGGGAGATCTTCGTCAATCTTTCCTCCTCCACCCGCGCCGCCCGCAGCTCCGGGCCCTCCTGCCGCTTGGCCACCTTGCGCAGCAGCCCGGCCAGCGGGAAACCCTTGTGCTCCAGCCGGCGGACGGTGGCGGCCTGCGCCGCCATTGCGGCGGAAAGTTGCCGCAGCCCCTCGTGCAAATGGACCTCCTCGACCAACCGGACCAGGAGCATTTGCGGCACATCGGCCGCACCGGGCAGGGCGGAGGGGATTTCGTCGATTTGGGAATCCGGCATCATGGCAGGGCGTCGTTTGCGCCACCCACTGTGCCAAATCGCGCCACGGGATGCAATTTAACACGCAGTGCGCGGCGAGAATTACAAAAATTTGTATATTGAACGCCGTCCTGTCGCCCGCGCCACTTTCGCCGGAACCAGCTCCCGTTCTGCCGACCGGCAGGCTCCGCGCGGCTTGCCCAGCCCTGCAAGCAGGGCCGCGCCGGCGCACCAACCATTGTCCTCACCGCGTCAGCACCACCGCGGCCTGGCGACTGATCGGCGGCACCGGCAACTCCAACCGTCCGCCCGGATGGACGATCACTGACGCCGGCGCGGCCTGCCCCTTGAGGGTGTCCCACCAGGTCACCCGCCACGAGCCGGCGGGAACATCCTCGATTCGCAGCGTGGCCGCGACGGCCGCGGGCGGTGTCAGCGCAAACACGCCGGTGCGATGCCAGAGCCATGCCGCCACGAAATCGGGGCCGCGCCGCCCGATGGCCGCGATCACCGGAACCGCCACGCCGAAGTCGAGCCCGGCCAGTTCGAACCACGCCGGTGCGCCGGGATTCTCGACGACGAGCGTGTGCGGGCCCGCGGCCACGTTGAAAGAAATTTCCGCCGGCCGGTCGCTGGCCGGACGATCGGGCGAATCCGCCCGCCACGCCCGCCGGGCCACCTCGCGGCCGTCGACCTTGATGCTGAGGGCCGACTCGCGGCCACCGCCGTCAACCGCCGACACGCGCGCGCGCAGGGTGGCGGCGGCGGGATAGTCGACCCGATACGTCACGCGGCCCGGATAGCCGTCCGCCAGGCTGTCGGCCGCTCCGACGAGGGTGACGGGAACCTGCGCGAGCGCGACCGGCTCGCGCCCGTCCAGCGGCAGCGGAAAATCCGGCGCGGCCTCGCGCTGCCACGCCTCGCCCCCGGTGACGATCATCGGGACATGTTCCGCGCAGATGACCGCCGGCGAGAAAGGAGTGAGTCCCTCGCGGGCGCCGAGGCCGGTCGCCGCTTCGAATCGCGCCACGGCCCCGAGTTCGCCGAGCCGGCCCGTCCGCAGGAGGTCCCAGCCGAGCCACGGTTGCGCGGGTACCGTCCCCTCGCCCATCAGGCTGGCCCAGACGGGCGGGACAATCGCGATCCCGGCCTCCTTCTGCGCCGACGAGAGGGCGGCGTGATCGTCGCCCATCTCGCCATAAAATACCGGGCGGTCCAGCCCGCCGGGCGGAACTTGGAACGCCCGCGGCCCCGCCAGGAGATTCGGGGGATAGTTGTGAGGCTGGAAATAATCGAGCTGCGCGTAGATCGGGCTGCGCAGGTCTTCCGTGCTGGTGGTGACGAGGTGGTGATACGGGTCCACCGAACGGAGATAGGCCGCCATCGCCGCGTGCCAGCTCGCGACCGCCGCCTCGTCGTGATTCACGCGATACGCGTCGGTCCAATGAACCTCGTTGAACAATTCCCAGCTCAGGATCGCCGGTGAATAGCTCCACCGGGCGACAATGTAGCGGTATTTGCGCTCCGTGAGACGGCGGGCTTCCGGCGAGGTGAAGAAGTCCGCGGGCGTTTTCAGGAAACCACGCGGCCGGGCGGCATTCCAGGGATTCTCCGTCCAGTTGGAATTGTTGGTCGTGGAATACTGGCCATGATGCTGGAGAACGATCTGCAAGTAGACGCCACTCTCGTCCGCCTGGCCGACAATCCGGTCCCAATCCGCCGCCACGCGCAGATCGAGGTCGCCGGGCGCCGGCGAATCCCCCATGGCCGGCGGCAGCCAGTCGAGATTCAGCGCGCTCCAATGCGCCATCCAGATCCGCATCCAATTCAGGCCCTCCTTCCCGAAATCCTGGAGGGCCCGCAGGTGATAGTGGACGCCGCCGGACTCGGACCACGCCACGTTCGCGCCAACCGGCACATAGGTGCGACCGTTTGCCAGCCGCAGGCGCGCAGGCCGCCCGCCGGAACCGGTGACCGCCGGCAGCGCCGCCACCGCCCGCACCGTTTGCCGGCCACGTTCGGTCCCGGTGACGGCCAGCGGGACGGAGACCCCGTCGACGATCTCGACGACCGGACCCAGGCGATACTCGCCGGCTTCCTCGGCGCGGGCGCGCACGGAAAACAAATCGGCGCCCGCAAAATAGGCCGGGAGACGAAGCGCCTTTCCGGAGGGTGCGACCACGCCCGCCCAAACTTCGCGGGAAAAGGGATCGCGATCGCCGCCCGGAATCCGAAAGGACAGTTCCACCGGTTCGGCGCTGGCGGACGGCGCGGCCAGGCCCAGCAACAGCCCGCCAAGGGCCGCCCGGCCGAGCGAGCGCAGGCCACCCATCGTCATGGCTCGAGCCGGCTGCGCAGATCGGCCGGGAGCAGATCCCGCGCGAGCTGGTGCAGCTTTTGGTCGGCAATCGACAGGTTGAACGCCTTGGCCAAAACTTGGAAGCGATAGAGCGAAATCGTCGTGAGCGACCGCACCTTCCCCTCATCGATGTCGGTCAGGCAACGGCGCACCTGCTCACGCGCGAGCTCGGTGTGTTTGCCCCGCGCCAACACCACGGCGAGATTGGCGCGCCGGTCCCACGGCATCACGCGATCAGCCCCACCCGCCAGGCGTGACTGCAGCGATTCGACCGTGCGGGCAAAGGCCGCCGGGTCGTCGCGCGCGATTTCGACCTGGGCCCGCGCCACCAGGGCCCCGAGGTCGGCCGGGTAGCGGCGCAGCGCCTGGGCCACGTTGGCGGCGAGGTCGAGCTGGCCCATTTCGACAAAATACTCCGCCAACCGGCTCAACAAGGCCGAGTCCTCCTGATCCTCGACCACCTCGAGGATTGTCACCGACTGACCCTCGAACCCGGCGATGGTCGGCAACTGGTAGGGAATCGGTTTCAACCATGGGGGAAGCCGCCAAGCGTGCAACCGGCTCAAGAAAGTCCCCTCGAGCTGGCCCATGCCGATGCGGGCATACTCGTCGAGATAGGAATCCCAGGACGGGACGACGAGGTGGGTGATGCCGCGTCGATCGATCAGCTCCTTCGCCTCCTCCGGGGTGGACGCGCTCAGGATGCGCACCGCCGACGAAATCCCATCCTGGTTCTCCCGGGCGGGTGTTCCCAGTCCGCGCAATCCTCCATAGAAATACAGGGTTGTTGTCTCGTTGGGCGGCGCCAGGATCAGCGGCGCATCCCCGCCCACGTGCTTCGCGAGCCAGCGGGCCAAATCCCGCTCGATTAACCCGACCAACTCGGGTTTGGTCAGCTCGGTGCGGTTTTCCGATCCCCGGGCGGGCAGGAGTTCGCCCACGTCGGCCGCCAAAACCACGGCCAGGCATGGGCCGAAAATCCAGGGCGCCAACCGGGAAGCCGCGGCGTCACCGGGTGCCGCCGTGGCCGCAACCAGCAAGCCGAGCAGAACCCCGTCAAACAGGCTCCATTCGCCCAAATGCCAGAGGGCGAAACCGAGCGCGACCAGGACCGGTCCCGCCGCAACGGCAATCGCCACCTTGGTCGCGGCCGGCGTCCGGCCGCGAAAGAGCATCCAGCCGGCCGGGAGAATCAGCAGGCCTGGCAAAACCGTGGTCCAGACTTCGCGGGTGACGCCGTCGTGGAGCGACAGGGTCCAGAGATTGTCGGCCACGGCGCTCCCCGCCAGCTTGCCCAGGCGGAACGACGACACCTGCACGGCGAGGAATCCCGCGTTTTTTGTCTTCCACATCACGATCGGCAACGCCGCCACCGCGCCGAGTGCGAGCAGACCGAAGACCAGCTCCCGCGCTGACGGTGCCCGGCTGGCCCGCTGGCGCCACGCGGCCACCAGCGCCAGCCCGGCCCCGAGGCCCAGCCATGCCAGGCCGTAGAGCGGGTGCAGGACCCGAAGTTGCCAGTCGCCCAAGTACGCCGGAAAATAATCGAGCAAGCACCCCGCAAGCACCGTGGCCGCGCCGCCGAACGCCCACGCCCACCACGACTCTGCTACCCCGTCTTTTCGCCCCACAAAAATCGAGGTCAAACCGCCCAGGAAGATGCCGACGACGACCGGCACCTCGCCGGCCACGCTGACCCAGGCACCAAAGCCGCCGACTACTCCGGCGGCGAAGAACCAGCGCCGTTCGCGCCGCTGGGCAGCCAGCGGGTCACCCCCGGCAGCGGGCCCTCCAACCACGCCGACCAGCAGAGGCAGCACGCTCCAAACCGCACACGCCAGCGACAGCGCGCGGTCGTCCGGCGCTCCCGGAACGAACCACGCCGCCAGCGGAAACAGGGCCGCCACTCCCCCCGAAAGGAGCGCCGCCGGAAAGCAGCCGAACTGCCACGCTACCAGCATCGTGGCGCTGGCCAGCAACAGGAAGTGCAGGATCGGGTCCGCCAGGAGCGCCGCGCGCTCGACCGACAGGCCGAGCGGTCGGCCCGAAAACGCATGGTCGAGCCACGCCACCAGGCCCAGCCACCATCGGTAAGGAGAGGGAGCGTCAACCGCCCGGCCGTAGGGCGCGTTGTCGTAGTCGACATGCCGGACCCGCCACTCCCCCTTGGCCAGCATCTGCTGGGTCTGCATGATCCACTGGTAGCTGTCGCTGTTGTGATCCGGGACGACCAACTGCCGGGTCCCGTCCGCATATCCCGTGGGCGAATTGGCGTCGGGCCGCACTGCCTCCTGGACCAGGCTGGTCGTTTCGATCACCCGCTGCATCCGCACCCGGCTCGTCCAAATCAAGAATCCGGCTGCCATCAGCGGGATGATCAGCCAGGCGCGGGAGGAAAGTCGGCACGGGAAGCTCAATGGGGGTCGCGGCGTCAAGCCACACGTCTCGGAGCCGTCGACGCAATCGCACAACCCAGAGTGGCGCAAGCAAAGTTCGGTTTCTCCCGCCGGCTCAAAACCTGACTTGACTCCCCGGAAGGGGGTTCGTCCCATCGCTGCCTTAAAATGGCAGCTGCCGAGCATTGCACCTGGTTCGGGTTGTGGACCGCCGCTGACCGCACCATCCGGTGGATCCTCCCGGCATGTGCCCTGTTTGCGGTCCCGGCCGCGCAATCCGCGGACCCGGGCATCGCGGAGAAACCGATCGCCGCCCACGCCTTTGCACGGGGTGCCACGCTGTTTGCGCAGCTCCCGCCCGACGCGACCGGCGTGCGCACCGAAAACCGCTTCGCCGACCCGAAGATGTGGGGGGAGCTCTACCAGGAATACATGGGCGGATCACTCGGCACGGGCGTGGCGATCGGCGACTATGACGGCGACGGCCGGCCCGACATTTTCGTGGTGAGCAAGACGGAAAGCTGCCGGCTTTTCCGCAACCTCGGCGGCTGGAAGTTCGAGGACGTCACGGATCGCGCCGGCGTAGGCGACAAGGGCGCGGCCGCCCTCGTCTGGAAGGATGGCGCGACCTTCGTCGACGTGAACAACGACGGCCTGCTCGACCTCTACGTCTGCCGTTTCAACGCCCCGAACCTCCTCTACATCAACCAGGGCGACGGCACCTTCAAGGAGATGGCCCACGCGTACGGACTCGACGTCAAGGACTCCAGCGTCATGGCGGCGTTCTGCGACTACGACCGCGACGGCTGGCTCGACGTCTACATCTCGACCAACATCCTCGACAACGCCCAGCACCCCGCCGGCCAGCGGGGTTACCTTTTCCATAACAATGGCGACGGCACGTTTCGGGATGTGACCGAGCACGCCGGCATCAGTGGGGAATCGCAGAGCCACTCCGCCACGTGGTGGGACTTCGACAACGACGGCTGGCCGGATCTCTACGTCGCGAACGACTACGGCATGCCGGACAAGCTCTACCACAACAATCGCGACGGCACCTTTACCGATGCAGTGGACCTGACCCTGCCGCATACCTCCTACTACTCGATGGGCGCGGACCTGGGCGACGTGAACAACGACGGGCTGATCGATTTCTTTGTCGCCGACATGGCCGCCGCCTCCCACGAAAAGGACATGCGCGGCGTGGCGAACGCCCGCGGCCAGGCCGAGGAACGCGACGGTTCGCTCGCCGCGCCCAAGGTGCACCGCAACGCGCTGCTGTTGAACACCGGCACCGGGCGGTGCCTGGAGGCGGCCTGCCTCGCCGGCCTCGCGACCACCGACTGGACCTGGTCGGTGCGGCTGGAGGATCTCGACAACGACGGGCGGCTCGACCTTTTCGTCACCAACGGCTACCTGCGGGATCCGAGCGCCGACCTCTCCCGGCGCATGCGCAATGCCGAGAGCCCGGCGGAACGGATCCGGATCATGTACGAGAGTCCCATCCTCGCGGAGAACCACTTCGCCTTTCGCAACAAGGGCGATCTCGACTTCGAAAACGTGAGCGCCGCCTGGGGCCTCAACCAGAAGGGCGTGAGCTTCGCCGCGGCCTTCGGCGACCTCGGCGGCGATGGCAACATGGACATCGTTTTCTCGAATTACCAGGACGGCGTCACGGTCCTGCGCAACGACAACGACACGGGGCACCGGGTGATCGTCGACCTGCGGGGGACCGCGTCCAACCGGTTCGGCGTGGGGGCGACGGTCCGGCTGGAGAGCGCCGCGGGTGTGCAGGTGCGCCCGCTCGTGCTCTCGCGCGGCTATATGTCGAGCAGCGAGCCGATGGTGCACTTTGGCCTCGGCGCGGACACGAGCATCCGGCGCCTCTCGGTGGCCTGGCCCAGCGGGCACGTGCAAACCTTCGAGAACCTCGGCGTCGACCGCCGCTTCACCATCACCGAGCCCGCGGGCCCCGCGCCCGCCAAGACCGACCCGCCCCCGCCCGCCACCCAGTTTGCGGAGGTGGGCAGCGAGACCGGCCTGGCGGTGCCCACCCGGGAGGAACCGGTCGACGAGACCGCCGTGCAGCGGCTGCTGCCGGTCCGACTCAACCGCCGGGGACCAGCGTTGGCCGTGGGCAACCCCTCGGCCAGCCAGGCCGGCATCGTGGTCGTGGGCGGCACCACGGTGAGCCGCGCCAGCGTCCTGCTGGCCTCACCAGGCGGACCGTTCAGTGCGGTCGACACCGCGGCCAACCTGCCCGTCAGCGTCGTCGACGACGGGCCGGTGCTGTTGTTCGATGCGGACGGGGACGGCAACGAGGACCTGCTGGTGACCAAGGGCGGGAACGCCCTGCCGGCGGGCGCCCCGGAGTACCAGCCGAAGCTGTTCAGCGGTGACGGCCACGGCGGCTTCCGGCCCGCCCCCGACAACGCCCTGCCGGCGCTGCCGCTCAACGTCGGCGCCGCGGCCGCGGCCGACTTCGACCACTCCGGCCGGCTCGGCCTGTTCCTCGGCGGACGCGTGCTGTCCGGCCAGTATCCGCTCGCGGCCCGGAGCGCCTTGCTCGCCAACCGCGGCGGACGCTTTGAGGACGTCACCGACGCCCTCGCCCCCGGCCTGCGCGAGGTCGGCATGGTGACCGCGGCCCTCTGGAGCGATGTCGATGGCGACGGCTGGCCCGACCTGCTGGTGGCCCTCGAATGGGGCCCCGTGAAGTACTTTCACAACAACCAGGGCCAGGGCTTCGCGGACTGGACCGACCGGGCCGGCTTTGGCTCCGCCGGCACCGGCTGGTGGACCTCGCTCGCGGCGGCCGACTTCAACGGCGATGGCCGGCCCGACTACGTCGCCGGCAACGTCGGCTTGAACACCCACTATCACGCCGACCCGGCCCACCCCGCCTTGCTGTTCTCCGGTGACTTCACCGGCAGCGGCTCCACCCAGCTCATCGAGGGGTACTACGAGGGCGAGAAGCTTTATCCGTGGCGGAGCCGCCGGGACCTGGGCGCCGCCCTTCCCGCCATCCTCAAAAAATACCCCAAGACCGACTTCTACGCCCGGGCCACCCTCGGCGAGATCCTCGGCGAGGACAAGCTGGCGAAGGCGCAGCGCTTCGCCGCCACCGAGCTGCGCAGTGGCGTGTTCCTGAGCCAGCCCGATGGCACCTACCGCTTCGAGCCCCTGCCCCGGCTGGCCCAGATCTCGCCCCTGCAGGGCCTGGTGGCCGGGGACTTTGACGGCGACGGGCACGCCGACATCTATGCCGTGCAGAACTCCTACGCGCCGATTCCCTCGGTGGGGCGCTTCGACGGCGGCCTGAGCCAGCTCCTGCGCGGCGACGGCCACGGGCATTTTACCCCGGTCACTCCGGCCGAGAGCGGGTTGAACGTGCCGGGCGATGCGAAGGCGCTCGCCCTGCTCGATCTCGACGGCGACGGCTGGCCGGACTTCCTGCTCACCCGCAACAACAGCACCTCGCTCGCCTTCCGCAACCGCGGGCTCGCCGGCCACAAGTCGCTGCGCATCGTCCTGCGCGGGCCGGCGGGCAATCCGACTGCGGTGGGGGCGCGCATCACCGTTGCGCTCGCCGACGGCACCACCCAGACCAGCGAGGTTTACGCCGGCTCCGGCTATTACAGCCAGTCCACCGCCGCCTGCTTCTTCGGCTACCCGGAGGCCAATCCCCCCAAGTCCATCCGCATCCGCTGGCCTTCCGGCCAGGTCAC
>Ga0265327_10001516_pt1 | contig 28724 bp, 30 predicted proteins | sample 41621metaG_FD_202089 | JGI IMG/M metagenome (GOLD analysis project Ga0265327, IMG submission 202089) | Rhizosphere microbial communities from Carex aquatilis grown in University of Washington, Seatle, WA, United States - 4-16-21 metaG | ecosystem: Host-associated > Plants > Roots > Rhizosphere...
GTTTACACACGATCATTCACGCAACAGGTACTACACAAGCTGCTTTAGGAGCTGTTACGTACACTTTAGTTGCAGGTGATACTATTACTTCTTGGCCTTCAGTACAATTGCCGTATATCGCTACAGGAACAGCAGGTTTTCCATCTTTAGGTGGTGCAACTTTGGTTCCGGTTCGTGTTCACGAAGTATTGGTTTTCCCAGGTAATGTAAGAGGTAAAGTAACTGCCGTTTCTGGAGCTACTTTTACAGTTACTCCTACTGGTTCAGTAGATTTACCAACTACAATTTCTACAGACGAAATTTGGAGTTTAGGTATTTCAACACCAGAGGGTTTCAAAGACCAAATCACTTCAAACAACTGGAGAGAACATGTAGTATATTGGAACTCTGAGATCATGGCTGATGCTCACGAAACAACTGGTACTGCAATGGTACAAGCTACTTGGTTAGAGTTTGCTGGTCCTGATGGACAAATGATGTACAACTGGTGGTTTAAAGGTCAAACTTCTGCATTCAAACAATTCCGTAACTATCGTGAGTTATCATTGGTATTCGGTGAGTCTGTAACAAATGCAACAACTTTGCCAACCAACTACTCTGCACAGTATCAACAAACAAATGGTTTGCTTCAGTTTGCTGCATCGTTTGGTAATACACCAGTGTATGACTTAACTACCGGTATGACTTTGGATGATTTCCAAACTATCATTATCGATACAATGAGTAAAAATGCTGCATCTACTGAAAATTGTTTCTACGAAGCTATTTCTGTAGATAAAATGTTCAGCTCATTCATCCGCGTGGAAATGCAAAATGGAGCTATCCAATATGATGCTCTTGGTGGAACAAAAGATGCTTATGTTAAGCTTGACCTTAAAGATTTCGAAATCTTAGGTTACACTTTCCATCGTAAAGTGTATTCAGTATTTAACGATCCAACTTTGGCTGGAAATGTTAGTTCTGTATATAAGAACTTTGCGTTCATGGTTCCAATGGAAAACAACATGTATCAGTGTGCTGAGAAAAAAGAAAAAGTTGATTGCCCTCCAATGCGTGTGAATTATCTTAAACAAGGTGGTACATCTCGTGAGTGGATTGAAACTTTGACTGGTGGTGCTATCGGAAGTACTGCGTACACTAACAATGGTGACTATGCTAAGATCGATATGCGCTCTGAGTGTGCATTCGAAGGTTTTGGTGCTAACCGTTGGCTCGTGTTAACTGGAGAGAATTTGTAGTATTAAATTGGCGTACAATGTGTATATTTGTACGCCAATTTTTTTATTATGAAAACATACATTTATTCTTTATCGAATCCTGTAACAAATGAAGTTAGGTATATAGGTAAAACAGTTAATCTTCAAGAGAGATATAAGTATCATTTATGTACAAACAGGAAACATGGAACAACTCATTCTAAAGCTTGGATTAAATCTTTAAAGGCTCAGAATTTAATTCCAAAAATGGAAATTGTAGATGAGGTTTTAACAAGTGAGTGGGAGTTTTGGGAGCAGTATTGGATTTCTCAATTTAAGGTATGGGGATTTAACTTAACAAATCATCAGATAGGCGGTGGTCAATCTAATATAGGAACTAAATTTTCAAATGAAACTAAGTTAAAAATGAGTTTAGCTCAACTTGGTAAAAAACATACTCCTGAAGCAAAAGAAAAACAGCGATTAAAGCAATTAGGTGTAATTCCATCTGTTGAAACGAGAGAAAAGTTAAGAATAAGTAATACAGGTAAAAAACAACCATTATCAGCAATAGCAAAAACTGTTGCTGGAAAACAGAAGCCGGTAATACAATATGATTTAAAGACTGGTGAAAAGATTGCAGAGTATATAAGTGCTATAGTGGCACAAGAAGCATTAGGTGGAAAAGGTAATAATCTTGGAAGCCATTTAAAGGGTAAAAGGCCACATTATATGGGCTATCGTTTTGAGTACAAGAGTAAAGTAAATATATAAATTAAATTTAATTAAATAAAATCAAATGGAACCAATTCACAAGCCGAGAGGCACGTATGCCGATTATCTATCGGGCGATTATTCAGACAAATATTTTGTGTTTGAATTGATTAAAAAAAATCCACAAGCTGGTAATAATTCTCAAGGAAATCCTATGCCTGGTATGCGTAGCAAAGAAACGGGGCTAACAGTTCCTTTTCAATTAGCTGCACCTATTCAGTTGGTAGGCACAATTTTTTGTGAGAAGACTGAGAATGGTAAAAAAATAAAGTATCCTAGAAAGATACGTTATGCTGTTGGTGAACACAGTATATTTGTTGACGAGCAACAACCGGATGATAAATTCCCTAAGCAAAGAGTATTTGCGAATTTCGTTAAAGGAAGATTTCAGGTAGATGGAAACGACAGTACTTTATTGAAGTTTTTATTTTCGTGGGACCAGAATGAAACAAATGCAAATCGTGATCCTAAGAAATTCCCTAAATTTAAACTTGTTGATAATTCAATAATTGCTAAGAAAGCGAAAGAAGTAAGTAAAGCGAAATTTAATGTTGAAAAATGGTGCTGGACTGCTGATTGGGCTGCAGAGGTAAAACCTTTAGCAAGTTTGCTATTTACTCCAGAACAAATGATGCAAGATTCGGAAGAGATTCGTCATAATTTAGCTGTAATAGCTGCGAATGATCCGGGTGAGTTTAGTAAAATGTTGGGTGATGAAAGCACAAAACGAATGATTGTTATGAAGGCAGCTATTGATAAGGATATTATCTCTAAAAACCCTTCTATAAATGCTTTATTTTGGACAGATAATCCAAATCAACCTATAAGTGTAGCTGCTCCAGGAGTAGAAGTTTTAAAAGATTTTGTTAAAAAATCATTTTCAACTGAAGGAGAAAAAACATTTTCAGCTATTCGAGATTTAGTATATCCACAAGAATCGGAAGGTTATTCTGCTGCAACATCTCAGAAGCCTATGGTTTATGAAGCTCCAATTGTAAAAAGTTCAACTGATACAGATGAAGATTTAAAGGCACTTATTAATGAGGCTATTGGAAAAGGTATCATTACTGTAAGCAAAAATAATGTATGGTGGAAATTCTTTGATAGTTCTTTCCAAAAAGAGGAAGGTATGATTAAAGGACTTCGCGATAATGAGTTGATGCTTGAAGTGTTGAAGAGAAAAGTTGTTGAAACAAAGGCTCCTGAAATAGAGGCGTAGTAAATAATTATAAATATTAAAAACGGTCTTGAGCGAAAAGTTTAAGGCCGTTTTTTTGTTACATATTTTAAATGTTAAAATCGGAGTAGTATTTTTGAAATAAACAATTATACTACATGGCAACTATATCATTTCAAACTACTTTTAATTTAGTATTAACGCCAAAGCAAGTAATATTAAATGATACTACTGATTGGGCTGGTCTGCATATTTCAACGAGTGATGTAAATGCAGTATTTACTATAACCGCTCCAAGTGGAACTGTTATTTATAATAATACAGATTATACTAATTCTGGGTGTGATATTTGGATTTCTAATTCACTAATAAGTCAACATGTAATACCTTTGCCATTAGGTAGTGATTTGTTCCCGGAAAGTGGAAATTATACTATTGCTTGCAGTATATATGATTCTAATAGAGATTTATATTATACTCAAATAAATACAGTAAACTATCAATATACATCTCCAGTTATTTGTATTAATCAACGAATCGATTGTATTACCCCTTTATTTAGTTCTGTAGATGCGACAAATTATACAGTTAACAGTGTAGTCCCTGTTATTGATGGAACTCATACATTGGATTATCCTTATGGTTCGGCAGGAGAAAATACTCCTACTGTATTACCTTTTACTGCAGAGGCTTCTGTAATAGCTGTATCCACATTCTATCAAGGTACCCAAACAACTGAAATTGTTGCAGGGTTGATTTATAATGTTGTAACCGGTGTAAATGGTTGGTATATTATAGATTCGGTATCCGGTTCAAAAGAAATAAAAGTTGATTGTGCGTATATCTGTTCTATACTTTGTTGTGTAAGAACTTACGATAGAATCAAGGAAGGGTATCGTTACACTAACAGAATTAAATTTGTTGAGTATGATGATATTTTCCAAGAGATAATGTCTTGTATTGGCTTAATGCAGTTTTCTATAAATTGTGGATTAGGTGATGAGGTATGTAATTATTTGGAAAGAATAAAAAGATTATCAAATTGTAATTCTGCATGCGATTGTGGTTCCGATACTCCATCAAGGGTAATAGGTTTGGGTTATTTAGTTGGACCAGCAGGTCCGGCAGGTGCTCAAGGTGTGCAAGGTGCAGCAGGAAATAACGGAAACTATATAACTGTAACGGCTGAAGATGCTGGAGTGAACTGTACAACTGGAGGATCTAAAGTAATTCTTTATAATGGTGTTACTAATGCTATTATAAGCACAAGTTATATCTGTAATGGCGAATTGGGTGAAGGAAGTGCAGTAAGAACATTTACTGATTATAATACACCTTTTGCTGTAGTAGCATCTACAAACAATCAAAACGTAACAGGAGCAACTGGAACTGCAACATTGGCTGGCACATATATGATAGTATATGAAGCAGATGTTGCAGTGGATAATGTTGCTGATTTTTCTATGCTATATAGATTACATAAAACTGGAGCCGTTGCAATAAATAATGATAATGTAGTGTCAGTTGTTGGTGGAACTCCAATTCAGACTAAAATTGTAGCAACAGCGGTCGCTACATTAACTGCTGGACAAACAGTTGTTCTTAATGTAGATACTCCGTTTGCTGTTGGTGCAAGTATTAATTCTCGTTCAATAACAATGCTAAAACTATCTTAATATGTGCGTAGGTAAGTGTGATTGTAGTTGTAAGGGTGAACCGGGTGCTCGTGGGGTTCAAGGGGTTCCTGGTCCAATGGGGCCGGTAGGTCCTTCTGCAAATGGGTTATATACTTTTGAAGTAATAATTCCTTCAGCACAGGTATTGACAGCATTTACTTCGCCTGTTTTGGTTATAGATCCTCCTGGTGTTGGATTGGAAATAGAGGTTATTTCATCATCTTGTAAAGTTGTATTCAATTCTATTGCTTATGCAACGCATATTATTGGAATATTATTAACAGATACTGCTATAAATTCTACTGGATGTCAGATGGTTTTTGATAATGCATTGAATGCTACTGTAACAAGAACATGGCATGGAAGAGTTAATTTCTTTGCAGGACCAGCATCAAATCAGCAAATGCTTATAGAGAATAAAGGTATTTATTTTTCTACAACAGTTGGAGATCCCACTGCAGGAGATTCTGATTTAGTAATTTCAGGCTTATATAGAATAAAAAATTCATAATAAATGCCAGTAAACGTAAATACTTTTAAGTCAACGGCTGAGTTTATTATGAATAAAACTCAGAGTGGTAACACTGTTACTCCTAATCAGTTTCCATTGATAGCTAATCAAGCTCAATTGGTCCCTTATGAGGAAGATAGATTGGTGTTTTTGCGTACAGGTGAATCGAGTGATTATCTAGATTGGTTTTTAAAGAATACAATTATAAATCCAAGTTCTTTAACGGGTTACGCTCCTTACCCTTCAGATTTTCAGCATACGGCTGGTGTTCGTGCTTATTATAATGGTATTGAGAGGCCGGTTGAGTTGGTAGAGAATAAAGCATGGGGAGAGGTTCAAGCTTCGGAGTTAATGGCTCCAACAAATTTATTTCCAAAATATACAGAGTTTTTATCTGAATACAGATTTTTGCCAAGGAATATTGGTATTGTGATGTTGGATTATTGGAAAAAACCTGTAGTACCAGTTTGGGCTTATACTATTGTGAATAATGTACCAGTATATAATCCTGTTGGAAGTGTAGATTTTGAGTGGGAGGCATTTTCGTTTAACAGGGTTTTATCTGTGTATTTGCAACTTTGTGGGTGTAACTTAAAGGATGCTCAGTTATCTCAATTTGCGAACGAATTTAAACAAGAAAATAAATCGTTATTATAATGGTAAGTCCTTATAAAATCGCGGAGCAATGCAGGGTTATTCTTGAAAAGAGGGTATCTATTCAGGTATTAATTCCTGCAGTTATAAATGCGTATGGATTTGTTGCTAAGAAGCAATGGTATGAGTCGGTTGCTCAAGATACTCAGGAAATTGATGGGTCATTCATTAGTACATTTAATTCTATACAGCCTATTTTAGATTGTGATAGAGATATGTATTACATTGTTTTGCCTTCCACATATTTGATTCTTCCGCACGAAATCGGAGTGGTATGGGTATCTTTGATGAAGGATAAGAAGAGCTACGTAAGGGTTCAAAATTGGGGTATATTTAATGGTTTAAAGTCTGCCGTTATGGGTGGCCGTAATCCTTATGAAATAGAAGGTACTCGTATGTGGTTCCCTAAAATGACTAACGAAACAAATGGGCCAATACTATTGAAATTAGCTATTGCTTATGATACTATAGATCCTTATGATAAATTAAATATTGGGCCTAATATTATAAATGATATTATTCAGGTTGTAGTGGCTCCGTATATGAATAAGCAGAATCCTATTGAAAAAATACGTGAAATAATTAATTAAGATGGGAAGCAATTATTTACTTGATCATGTCGTATCTGAATGGTTAGCCGAAAATGGTAAGCCTGAAAATCAACGTGCACGCCTGTATACCATAGCGTTATCTTGTCTTCGTGAAATAAATATGGATGTTAATGGTATCATTAAGATAGTAGAGCTTTCTATTAATGATAATGATACGGTTGATCTTCCGGAAGATTTTATGAATTATTCGAAGATAGGTATTGTGGGGTATGATGGAAGGATTCATTGCCTTGGGCGTGATAATAGCATAAGTCTTAATCCAACATTTAATAATTGTGGAGTGCAGGTCGCTAATCCGAATACGAATAACTTAGGTGATCCTGAGATTAGTAATTTTGATTATCCATTTTTTGGACTTCCTTATGCTGGTTATTTTTATGGCTTGGGTGATGGTAATGGTGGTTTATTTGGTCTTGGTGGAGGGAATAACAATATTGGTTATTACAGGTTGGATAGAGCCACAAATCAACTGTGGCTTGCTAATATGAATATCTTATCCGGCACTACAATTATCCTTGAATATGTTGCAGATGTTTCTGTTGGAGATGGATCTGATTTCCTTGTTCACCCATATATTATTGATACCGTGAAAAACTGGATTAGTTGGAAGTATGTAAATGGAGATAGAAATACATCTTTAGGTGAAAAACAGTTGCGTAGGCATGAATATTTTAATTCATTAAGAATATCTAAAAATAGATACGGTTCTTCTACTATTGAAGAATGGTATGCAGCTCTCAGAACTCAGAATACAGCATCCCCAAGATTTTAATTATATGGAACAGAAATTAGTTTTCTTTAAAGGTATTTCTTCTGATATGTCTGCCGAATTAATGCCTGAAGGTGTTGGTCGTTGGAGGTTGAACTGCAGGGTAATGAGCAGCGAAAACGGTGATGATCAATCCGCTGAGATTCCTAGAGGAAATACATTAGTTTCTTTTTCGTTGCCTACTGGTGCAAATACTGTTATTGGTACTTATGAAAATAAGAAGACTAAAATGGTATATTATTTTGTTCACAATACTTCACATAACCATTTGATTTTGGAGTACAATACGGTAGCTAATACTATAGCGAAAGTATTTCAGGATTCAGTGAATATTTTGAATGGACAGACAAATATTTTAAACTTTCAGTTGGATCATTTGATAACTGGAGTGAATGTTGTTGAATTGGATTCGGATAATCATTTGTTGTACTGGAGTGATGGTTATATTTCTGATTCAAATCCGAATGTATATAATGAGCCACGTAAAATAAATATTGAAAAGGGTAAATACTTTATGGCCGGCAACCATACTTTAGGTTATAAAACGCCATTTAATCCGGAAATATTATTTAGGATAAAGCAGCCTTCGGAGTGTGGACCAACATATATTTGGGCTAAAGGTTTACACGAAATACAAGTAACATCAAATATTACTCAAGATAGCGGTACCGATCCTAATTTGGCTGTTCCTCCTGGTGGAGATGTAACTGTTAGATTTAATGTTATACAGTTTGATGCAAGCAGCGAATTTGATATAACAACTTATACTTGGACTGTTGGAGAAACTAACCAATATTCTTTGGCTGCTACAGTTAATGCGGCAACTGATGTGTTGGGTCTTGGTGATGGTACTTTATCATTATTTGTTAATGGAGTAGCTGTTCAAACTGTTTCTATTGCACCTTTACTCACTACTGCATTTGGTGGAACTAATTTTACTGTACAGGAAGATTCTATTTCATTAACTGTTGGAGATACTGTTACTGTTGTAATTGCTAATTTGCAAAATGCAACATCATTAACTGTTTTAGGTAAATCATTTACATCTCAAATAAAGAAGGTTAATTTTTTATTCAAACAATTTCCTGTATTTAAAACACAATTTGTTTATGACGATAATGATGTAAGTTCTTGGTCGGCATGGAGTCCTTATGTATTTCCAAATGTTGTACATGATACAGCAACTGGTAACGATATAATCACTCAGGATGATACAATAAATGTTATTGTAGATACAGGAATTAATATCGTTACAAAGATACGTATAGCGGTAAAAATGCTTGGACAGCGTTTAGTAAATAATGTTCTTGAAAATATAGAGTTTTCGCTTATTGCTGAATTGAATAAAAGTATTTTGCAAATAGCGGATGATTCAACTTATAGTTTTATTTTCTTAAATGATGGGAATTATACACCATTGTATATAAATGAAAGTATTAAGTTGTATGATTCGGTTCCTTTGGCATCTAAATCTCAGGAGTTAATTATTGATGGTCGTATAGTTGATGGTTTAATCACTGAAGGTCAAAATCCTGTAAATATAGATATGATAATGAATTTATCATTTATCGATATAGGAACTTTTTCTAATTGGGTAACTGCTCTTGCTCCGGCTACATTTTTGAAGTCTGGAGGTATTTACAAGTATGGTATTGTTTATTATGATCATGCTAATAGAAGTGGATTAACGAATATTCAAAGAGGGGCATCTACGGTGTTGCTTCCTAATGGAAATTATGGTACAACATTGTATGTTCCATTTTTAACTGAAACAGGGTATGATGCACCGCATAATACTCCAAATACTGATATGTCTTATGTTCCACAAGTGAACATGAATATTTACAATGCGCCTCCATCTTGGGCTACTCATTTCCAAATAGTAAGGAGTAAAAATGAAGCTATAACGAAATACTTTCAATTTGCAGCACAAGATATTACTTATGTTGACACATCTGGTACTGTAGTTTCTCCTTCTGTGGCAACGGATTTATACGTTTATATTAATAATATTACAGGAAGGTATCTAAGTGAAAATGGTAAGTCGAGTTTGGTATATGATTTTACCCCTGGAGATAGAATAAGGTTTATAGCAAATGCTACAGGCGGTGGTACTTCATATACTTCAATAAGTGCTTTCTTTTCATTTAATGATACTGAAATACTATCTTATGATGCAAGTAATGGGATAGTTCATATAAAAATGACATCAGATGTTCCTTTGACTATGGATGCTGGTACATTATTTGAAATTTATACACCAGCAAGAAATGTTATAAATGATAATGAATTTATATATGAAATAGGGGAATGTTATCCTTTGATTTTAGATACGCATGGTAATTTAGTTCATACATTTTCTGGTACAGATCAGTTAATTGTCGCTTCTTCATCAAATACATTTGCTTCTCCAATTATTACAGCACAAGTAGTTACAGGTCATGGATTAATATTTGGAGATAATGTTAAAATAGTTGGTAGTGGGTGGAGTATTTATGGGTTAATAAGTGTAGCAAACGCTACAAATGTTCATATTGATACTACAGGTTTTACAATGACCGGTTCGCATACTAACGGAGCATCTACTATTTACAAGGCAGCTACTGGAGTTTTAAAAAGCGGAGATTGTTTCCGGGTTTACCAAAATATGCCTTGGATTAATACGGGTGTGGTATATAGGCTGTATTCTTTTGTAGAAAATATGAATGCATCTAACCTATGGACTTCTAATGCGTGGGATTACGCCAGACCTAACAGGGTTGATGACAATTTTAAGCGTATAACCAGACAATCAACAGTGATATGGTCTGAGTCATTTGTTCCGGAAACATTTATAAATGGTCTTAGTACTGTATATGATACTAATTTTCAGACATACGAGCAGAGATACGGAGGTATTTATAAGTTATATAATGAAAACTTATTTTTAGATATATTTCAAGAACTGAAGTGTAGCAGAGTTCCTATTCAGCAAAGTGTATTTATTGGTACGCAAGGTGAAAGTGTTGTGGGGCAATCAACTGAGGTGTTGCCTCGCGTTCCTTCATATTATCAAGGTGAATTTGGAATAGGAACTCACCCAGAGAGTTTTGCTGTGTTTGGACCAGCTAAATATTTTATAGATGTTTATCGTGGTGTTGTGTTAAGGTTGTCAAATGATGGCTTAACGCCTATTTCTGATACTAATCAGATGCACAATTATTTTTCTAATAAATGTAAAGATGTTCTTAATTATGAGAGTAGGGTTAATATTTATGGAACTTATGATGTTAAATTCGGTGAGTATATAATTTCGTTTCAGGGTAAGACTGGTGTTATATCTAATTTTGAAGGTGATACATTAGCATTTAATGAAGATGAAAATCAATGGAGTACACATTATTCATATTTGCCAGACTTTATGTGTACCAATGGAATTAATATAATTTCCTTTAAAAATGGTTCTTTATATACTCACAATACAAATGCTATTTATAATAATTTTTACGGAGTTCAATACGACTCTAAGTTGTGGTTTTATTGTAATTTATCTCCAAGTAATAAGAAGGTATTTAAGGCTATTTCTTTAGAGGGGCTACATCCTTGGGCTATGGTTATGGAAACGCCTATTAGTGAAGAAGATCTTGCTGGACAAACTACTGCTTTATTGGATAGTAATTTTCAACGTAAGGAGGGTTTTTGGTATGCAGACTTACTTATGGATGATAATACTCCAAATACTGTTGTAGGTCCTCCATTATTGCCTAATGCAAGGTTTGAAGGTAATCCTATGCGTGGGGTATATGCTTTAGTTAAGTTGACTTATTCCGGAACTGCTTACAATAAATTATTTGCTTGTAATATTTTAGTTGTGCCTAGTGAAAGAAGTAATAAATAAACTATATTTGCTGACGAAAGAGAGTTATTAAAGCTTCTTGTCGTAATTGTAAGCGAATACTTATGATTGAATGCCTCAATATTTGGGGTATTTTTTTGTTACTAAATTATTTAACTTTAAATTATTGTATATATTTGAACATGAACTTAATATTATTCATACTTTCAACAGCAGGGTTAACGTGGATTTTAGTATTATCTAAAATATTCAGACCTTTGAGAGAGTTTATTACAAGAAAAAATAGTCAGAAGAAAAGTTATTTAGGTGAGTTTTTAGATGGTGTTTTTAATTGTGAAGGATGTATGGGTTTTTATTCCGGAACTGTAGTTTACGTATTGCAGTATTACAATATCGAATTTATGTTGTATGCTTTTGCTGGAAGTTTTTGTAGCTTACTATTTATATCAATTATTAAATTGATTAATAACAGATGAATTTAGTTGACCATAAAACCTATATAGTAGGTAATCCTTCTTTAAGAGAAGGATTAGTTGATTATGAGGATAAAATAAAGATGCAAAATGGTTCATTTGTTGGTGATAATGAATTGTGTCCACTTAAACATTCTTTTAGTGATGGGATTTATGTTCGCGAAATAAAGATTCCGGCAGGTATGTATATTGTTGGAAAGATACATAAGCACGAACATCCAAACTTTTTATTAAGCGGTATTGTTGACGTTGTTACTGAACAAGGTACAACTACTTTAGAGGGGCCATTATCAATGATTTCTCCTGCTGGTACAAAAAGAGCGTTATATGCAAAAACTGATTTAGTTTGGATTACTGTACATTCAAATCCTACTAACACACAAGATTTAAAAGAACTTGAATCAATTGTTATTGCAGATTCTTATGATGAGTATGATAAATTTATTTCGAATAAAGGTCAGAATAGATTTATTTTATTCTGTAAAAATTTTCTAAAAGGAGGTATCAAATGACATGGATCGCAGCTGGGATAGCATCAGGAGCCGCAACAATGGCTGGAGTACAAGCAATAAAAGGTAAGCAAGATCAAGCTAAGGCTAATAAAAATAGGCCACAATATGATATACCACAAGAGGCGTATCAAAATTTAGATCAAGCTACACAGCAATCTTTACAAGGTTTGCCAGAGGCTCAAAAACAGCAGTACCTAAATAATTTGCAACAAGCTTCAGCTTATTCATTGGCTCAATCATCTTCTCGTAAAGGTGGTTTAACTGGTGTTGCAGCATTGAATCAAAATCAGATTCAAGGTAATCAAAATTTATTATCTCAGGATGCCGCAGCTCGAATGAATAATATACATAATGTATATGCTCAAAGGAATCAATTAGCGGATTACAAAGGCCAGAAATTTCAACTTGATAAACTTAATCCTTACTATGAAAATTTAGCTCAGAAACAGGCTAGAAACGCAGCATTATTTCAGAACTTAAACAATGCTGCAGGAATAGCTTCGTTTGGTGGTGGAAAAGGCATGGGAGGTAATGTTGGTGGATCGGACCAATACAAGTATGTTGATCAGAATCAAATTAATCAACAAAAAGTAAGTAATAGTAATTATGGTAATTATGATCCATATTTTAATCAGCAGGGTATAGTTCCGGATAATTCTTATGATATTTCAAATATAGGATAGTATGTTTCAGGTTAATCCAAACAGTGCAATGACGGAGTTATACGGCCTAAACAAAGCCGATGCTCAGGTATTTGATAATAATATAGCTCAACAGGCAATAATTCACAAACAAAGGCAACAGGATATTTCTCGTAAAGAAAAGGAAGCGAAATTATCTAGTTTAATGTCTGATGTGTCAAAGGTTGGTAAAGGGGAAATACGTCCTGCTGATATTGATTATTTTGCTAATGAACAAAAATCTTTGTACGATGATGTAAAAAAAGCATTTTCTGAAACGAAAGGTGGTGTTCTTCCTATTGATAAACAAGTTGATTTTGAGAGTCGTATTGCTGATATACAAAGAAAGGCTCTTGTTTCAGGTTCACGTCATAAGCAAAATATGGCAGAATATCAAAAAGCTGTTTTAAATCCTGATAAATTTAATCGTCAGGATGAAATAGCTAAAATACAGGCTGATAGTTTTGATAAGGCAAATGGAGGTAATTTTAATGAGCCATTAACTACTTTAACAGAACATTTTGATTATGGTCAGCATGTATTGAAAAATTTAGTTCCTGTGGCACATAATATAGCTTCAAACAATTCTAAACAAGGTAATGAGATTCATACTTTGGAAGATGCTAATAAAATGATTGAGAATGATTTGCGTGATGTAAATAAATATCAACAGGTAGCTTATGATTTTAATCATGCTAAAGATAAGTTAGGAACTGACAACCCTATTGATTATGCTAAAAAATTATATGCTCCAAATTTAGTTGTAAATAAAACTCCTAAAAAAGCTGAGTGGGAAGTTAATGGTAGTGGTGGTGCATCAAAAAATGATGATATACGTGTTACTCATACTGTTAAAGATAATAGCGAAGAATACAGTGTTCAAGACCCTAAAACAAATGAAGAGGTTGTTGTTATAAAAGAAGGTGGTAAAATAGTTGGAGGTATTAAAGGTGGAAGATTGACTCCTGCGGAGAAATCTGAAAGAGATAAAGTTATTTCAACTAACAATAAAATGCTTTCAGATTATCAGAAATCGGTTAATGATTTGAAGAAAAAATCAGTAGAAGAAGGCCTTTCTGTTGATGAAGTAGAGGCGGCTTTACCTGTAAGACCAAATCTTATTCCTGTTCCATTTAAAGAAAAAGGAGTTGAAGTTGATGCTGCTGAGGCTCAAAAATTGGCATTCAATAAATATGGCGTTAATATTGAAGATTTATCTAATGGTAAACATGGAGATATTAAGGTTCAACCGGTAGATGCAAGAACTAAAAATTCTAATACTGGTGTTAAGATAAAAGTAAAAAGGAAATCAGATGGAAAAACGGGGACTATTGATGAAAAAGATTTTAACCCATCAAAATACGATAAAATATAATGGCTGAAGATTCATTTGAGCAAGACTCTTTTAAGGGAGATGGTAATAAAGATTCATTTGTAGAAGATTCGTTCGTTGCAGATGAGCCTGAAAAAAAAAAGTCCGAATCACAATCGAACTCGGATTCTGGTACATTAGAATCAACGGATTCGCCATCGCCTTACGCTCCCCAATCTATTTCAAAAAAGAGTAATAATCCATCTGATATTATATTAAGTAAAGCTTCTGAAGATTTTAATAAAAATCCTATTTTTCAGGAGTCAAATCCTAATTACAAAAAAAATAGAGAGGTTTATATTAATCATTTGGCTTCAAAGGGTTATGATAAAAAGGCTCTTCACGACATTGCTGAGGGGGTAGATGCTCAAACTAAATTCAAACAAACTTTAGATAATCCTTGGGGTGCTTTACAGCCTTATGCTAATTTCGCAAACAATTTTGTTCAAGGAGCTTCAGAAGGTGTAAATGCCGGATTAGAAAAGTTTAACAAAGGTTTAGGTACGCTTGTTAATGCTGTTAGTGGACAAACTGGTGGTGTTGTAGATAAAGCAAAAGAACTTACTAAAGGAGGGCTTGAGGTTACAACCGGACTTGGTGAAACAGGGTTATCTGCTGCTGCTGTTGTTGTTCCTGAAATGGCTGCTTTCGTTGGAGGTTCACAAGCTGTAAAAGAAACTGCTAATGCCACTCTTCCTGAGAACGAAGCTAAGTATGTAAATGATGTTGTAGATTTTCCTTTCGCTGCTGTTTCTAAAACAGCACAACAGCTTGGCTTTAATCCTGAGAAACATGAAAATTGGGCTATGCTTATGCAAATAGCCGATTTTGCTGCTATCGCTAAAGGTGCACAGGTGTATGGTGAAAAAACAAATCCTATTCAATCTGCAAAAGATTTAACAGCATTATCTGATAAAGCTGTTAAAGGAGAGTTGACTCCAGAGGAAACTAAAAAGTTTCAAGAGTTTGCTGATAAAACAAAAGAGGATGTTAGCATTGATGATATAAAAAAGGTTGCTGAAGAAAAAGGTGCTACAGGTTTAGTTGATAAAATAGATGAAAAGCTTAATGTTATAAAAGAAGAAAGAGAAAAGCGTGGACTTCCTATTGAAACTTATGCTGATGATTTGCCACAATCTATTTTAACTACTATTGATAGAATTGATAGAGGTATTCCTGTTGATATGACTCAGTTAGATGAATCAAGTAAGATATTGTACGATAAGTACAACTTATTGAAGGAAGAGAAATCTAATCCTAATCGTATTCAGACTGTGGAGGAAATAAATTCAATGCAAGAGAAGATTGGTGAGGATATTACTGCCATTGAAGATTACAAAAACAAAATGAGGGAATCGGAAGTTCCTTTAAATGTTTTGAATAAAAAGATTGAAGATTTAAGTTCTGAGCTTAATAATGAAAATATTTCTCCTGAAACAAAAGCTAAGTTTCAAGATGATATTAATGCCACTCAATTGCAATTAGACGAATTAACAGCTAAAAGAAATGAGGTAATTTCAGGTGTGTTAGATAATGAGGTTAATGATGCTAAAACTGAAGCGTTATTAGAATCTAAAAAGAATGATTTAGCAAATGCTCAAACACCCGCAGCTAAGGAATTAATTAATAGTGAGATTGATGCTTTAAAAGTTGCACAAAAAGAGCAAAAATTAAATCAGGCTTCTAATCGCAGAAAGAAAATTGATTATACAGAAGGTAAACGTGCTGAGGATAAAGCAGTAGAAAGTAATATGAGTTTTTCTTCTCCAGAAGAATTTACTCGTTACGTTATTGAGAACTCGGAGAATCCTGCGGAATTAGCTACAGAATACTTGAATACAGAGGTTGTAAAAGAAATGAGTCACAAAGCTAAGTTTATTGAAGATTATGGCATTAAAATGACTGATGAGGAGTTTAACCGAAATTATGATAAGAATAAAAAGAACTTCACTTTAGCTAAGAAGTATATTGATAACAAACGGCCTATACCTTTAGATGTTCAATTAATGGAATTATCTGAGCGTGCCGGTGTGGAGATTACCGAAAAAGATTTGTTTGATCATATTGATAAAATGGAATATGATAGAGCTACTGGTAAGGAATCTGATGTTAGGATGAAGTTTAAAAGTAAGTTTAAAGATTTAACAGGTAAAGAGCTAACTCCTTCTTTGGCGCGTGAAATTGTTAAAGATGAAATAAATAAAAACATAGATAAATATGAGCAACACATCACAAGAGAAAACCTCACAGCAGAAGCTGAAGAGCAACTCTACTACGAAGGAATTAAAAACGGAACAATTCCAACCTTCGATTCAGAGCGATATGGCAATGTACCGCGCGATAAAAAGGGTGCAAGCGGAAAAGAGAAAGAAGTAGTTTCTAAAAAGTCTGTTTCGGAGGATGTAAAATCAATCTTTGATAAGGCTATGGATTTAGAGAAACGCATCAATGAAGAAACTGATATGAAGGCTATTCGGGAATTAAAGCGTGAAAATGCTAAATTGAGAGCTGAAAACCCGAAATTATCAGAAATAATGAATAAATTTAAGGCCATTACAAGTAAGTTATCAGAAGATTCAATAATAAAAAAATCGGCAGGTTGCCCTTAAAAACATGAGAAAACCAGTAAAGTTATCCAAGGATGTAGTCAACTTATTGTTGCCTAGACTAAAGAATGAATATGAAGCGTTTTATTTTTATAATGCAGCTTCTAACTATTGTAAAAATGTTGGCTACGAAATAGCTGCAGAGTATTTCGCAAAGGAGTCTAAAGATGAGCTTGAGCATGCAAAGTTTTTGGAAGATTTTTTAGTTGGGTGGAATGTTATTCCTGAACTTCCTAAAATAGATGTTCCTCAGTTGATGTTTAAATCTTTGGTGGAAGTTATTGAGAAGTCTTATGAAATAGAGTTTGATTTGTATGAAGATTATGAAAAAACTGCTTCTGATATTTTAAAATTGGGAGATATATCGGTATTTGATATGCTTAAAAAATATCTTGAAATTCAAACAAAAAGTGTTGCGGAGTATTCGGATATGTTAAATATTCTTGAAGGTTGTAATGAGAGTTCTAAATTTGAATTATTAATGTTAGAGAAAAAATTGTTCTAATGGCTGTACCGTGCATAATTACATATAAAGGTGTTGATTATACTTATGCTGAGTTTGCTTCTTTATTATACGAAGGTAAGATAGAAGAAGCAAAATATTTAGATGAGTATGAAGCTATTGTTGGGAAATCAAATGAAACAGGTATTAGCCGAGAAATGCGTGAAAAGCAATTGGAGGATCTTGGTTTACCAAAATCAAAGCCATTAGAAAAAAATACGTCTTCTCATACATGGGAAAACTTAAATAAGGAAGCTAATCGTTTGGTTGATTCAAAAGAAATGAATCCGGTGAAGTTAGCGGAGGAAATAATTGATGGTTCTATTGAATCTGATGATTTAAAAAACATTGTATTGGAGCGTGGTGCGCTTGATCTTGGAAATGATATTTCTAAATTCAGAGAAGATAAATCAAAGGCTATTGCTAATGGTGATTTGGCTGCAGAAAGATCCGCCACTGATAAATATATGCAATCACTTGCTGATTTGAGTAAAATTCATCAAGCGTTGGAGAGTAGTTTAACTAAAGCTGCTAGAACTCTTGCTTCGGCTCAAGCTACTATGCGTGAAGATTATTCACTTGGTAACTTGCAACGTAGATTTGAAAAAGCAAATGGAAATAAAGCCTTACCTCGTGAGATAATTGAGCGTGTGTATAATTATGCTGTAAAGATTGCTGAAATGTCTGCAAAGATAAAAGAACTGGAAGAATTGCTTAAAAAACACTATTCTGAGATAGGTGAAATGAAAAAGCGTGAGTCTTCTGAAAAAATTGTTAAGGTTCGTGAGAAGCGTGCGAAATTATTTGACGAATGGAAAGCACTTCGTAATTCTACAAATGGTCCTGTTCGTCAAGGATTACCTTTTGGTGATGCTGATGTAAAGATAGCTGCTAAAATTGCTTTATCTTATGTTGAAGAAGGTATTATTACTACAATGGAAGTTGGTAAGCAATTGAAGTCTGATGTTAAAAAGAACCTTGGAATAAAACTTACAGATGAGCAATTATACAAATTGCTGGATACTGAGGTAGATGGTAAAAAGGTTATTGAAAATTTTGAAAATACAGGTCTTCCTTCGCGTAAATTGTCATTATCTGATTTGGTTGGTAAAGAGCAAAAGAGAACTGCTGAACCTGGTGAACCGGTTGCTCGCGATAAAAAGTCTGCTGAACAAAAAGAGAAAGAGGCTGCTTTAATAAAAAACACTAACAAGGCACTCAATGATTTACGTATTGCCAGGGAGAAAATTAAGCGTAAAGTAAATAATGAAGAAGCTGCATTGGAGTACGTAAACAAAACCAAGTCTGAAAAGGTAAAGGAAGGATTTGTTAATGTTATGAATCTTCCTCGTTCGCTTATGGCTTCATTTGACTTTTCTGCACCATTAAGGCAAGGTCTTGTTGCAAGTGCTGCACATCCTATTTCTGCTGCAAAGGCTACAGGTGAAATGTTTAAGCAGGCATTCTCTCAAAAGAACTTTGATAATTGGTTGATTAACTATAAATTATCTCCAGAGTATAAGTTAGCTGAAAAAAGCGGTTTATATATTGCGGATCCAGCTGATTTACATGCAGGGTTAAAAGGTAGAGAAGAGTCTTTTATGAGTAATCTTGCTGAGAAGATACCTATTATTGGTCAAGGTATAAAGGCTAGTGAACGTTCTTATGTTGGGTATTTGAATAAATTAAGGTCTGATGTGTTTAAAAATGGTGCAGACGATTTAATGGATCAAGGGTTTACATTTGAAAAGAATCCTGAGAAATTCAAAGCGTGGGGAGAGTTTATAAATAATTCTACAGGTAGAGGTAAATTGCCGGAAGTGTTGGGTATAAAATTAGAAGATTCTGCACCTGTGCTTAATTCGTTATTCTTTTCTCCAAGGCTTATTGCTTCAAGGTTGAATTTATTGAATCCTGTTTATTATAAAAATATGCCTCCAGAGGTTCGTGTAAAAGCAATCGCTGATATGGCTAAATTTATTGGATTAGCGACAGCATCTTTAGCATTAGCTAAAGCATCTGGTGCAGATGTTGAGTCTGATCCTAGAAGTTCAGATTTTGGTAAAATTAAATCAGGTGATACTAGGTGGGATATTCTTGGTGGTTTTCAGCAATACATTCGTGTAGCTTCTCAGTTTGCTTCAGGTCAGAAAAAATCTACTGCAAATAATAAAATTATAAGTCTTGATCCTGAGAAATTTCCATATCAAACAAGAGCTGGTGTTGTTGGTTCTTTTATTAGAAATAAATTATCGCCTTCGGCTGGATTTGCTATGGATTTAATGTCTGGTAGGGATGCCGTTGGTCTTCCTGTAAGTGGAACAAACGAGTTATATACGCACTTCACTCCATTGCAATTACAGTCCGCATTAGAGGCTTATAAAGAAGGTGGTTATCCATTGGTTGTTAAAACTATGTTGCCATCAATATTTGGTGTTGGGGTTCAAACGTATAGTAGTAAAAAGACTAAAAGAGATTTAATGAAGCAAAAACGTGAAGATGATCGCGCTCAGTAAAATTGTTACATAACTTATTTAAAAAATAGTAAAAATTATATTTGTATTAACTTAATTTTAAAATATCATGGAAGCACTTATTTATGCAGTTATAACCGATAAAAGGTCGGTCCCATTTAATAGTGCCGGAACTGGTACTATAGCTACTCATGGAATTGCAGTTGTAGGCACAGGAACAGCATTTACTACTGAAATGCCTGCAGGTTCTTATTTAGTTGATTTAACTAATAATGAAATTCGTAGAGTTTATCGTGTCGATAGTGATACCGTAGCTTTTTTAGAGAAAGAATTTACTGCTGATATTGTTGCTGGTTCTACTCCACAAATTATTGCTGTATGGCAAGCTAAAATGAAAGAAGTTGAATTGGTTGCAACAGGTGCATGTGAAATAAATGGTGTTGCTTTTACTGGTACAAAAAAGATTAGTAAATTAGGTAATGATAGAAGTTCGCGTCCAGATTTAGTTGAACCTTTTATTGTTAATGCTACAGGGCAGTCTATGACTGTTACTATTGTAAATTATTAATATTGATATTATGGCTCTTTTGACAGATAGACAAAGGCAGACAGTTAATATTGAAAAATCGGCTTTGCCTGGTGTTCTGTATCATGGAACTAATGGTAAAACGTATCAAGGTCAAGCCAATCGAACATTGCTTGAATATCAGCCAGCTATAACATCATCCTTTACTCCTACAGCAACAAATAAAGAAGTAAATGTTCAAAAGGCTATTGAGAATATAAGTAAAGCTGTATCAAGTGGAAGTTTAAAAGAAATATCTCTTGTAAGTGGTGTTATTGATGGTGCTAATAAGGTTTTTATGTGGGCTAGTGTACCTTTAATTGTAAATTATAACGGTCAAACATTAAGAGAAGGAGTTGGTTATACACTTTCTGGAACAATTACAACATTAACTAATGCTCCATTTGTTGGGGAATATGTTTGGGCTTACGGAAATTATTAAAATTATGAAAAAGGCATTATTGTGTTTCTTACTGTTTCCAGCTTTTTTAGAAGCTCAAACTATTGGTGCAAATCAGATAAAGTTTGATGCAACATTAAGCGGTAACGGTTTAAATCAATTACATGTTGTTGCTTCGGGTACAGGTAAAACAGGGTCAACTGGTTCGACTGGCTCAACAGGAGTAATTGGAATTACTGGTGTTACCGGTTCAACAAGCAACACTGGAACGACAGGCTCAACTGGTAGTACATCAAGCACAGGTTCCACTGGTAGCACTGGTGATACAGGTTCAACTGGTGCAACAGGCGATACAGGTTCAACTGGCAGCACAGGAGGTACAGGAGCAACTGGAGATACAGGTTCGACTGGTTCAACCGGCAGTACCGGCAGTACAGGCTCAACGGGCGATACCGGAAAAACCGGCTCTACAGGTAGTACAGGTTCAACGAGCAACACCGGAGCAACTGGAAGTACTGGTTCAACAGGAAGTACCGGAGCAACCGGCAGTACGGGTTATACCGGCAGTACTGGTGCAACCGGAGCTGATGGCGCATTAAATGCTTGGTCGTTAACTGGTAATACTGGAACTGTTGCAGGGACTAATTTTATTGGCACAATAGATTCTGTGGATTGGGTAATTAAAACAAATTCAAATGAAAGTGTACGTGTTACAGGTAATGGTAATGTTGGTATTGGCACTAACAGCCCAAATTATAAATTAGAAGTAAACGGATTTATTGTTGCAAAAGTAGCCGACCAAGAAATTCATTTGTCAGCAGAAAACACCACGAGTTCAACCGCTAGAAATCCGTCTTCCATAATATCCAACTTTAATAATGGCTTTGATGGATACCCTTCTTTCGAACTTTATAATTCACAGGGAACACTTTCTTCACCTGCTATTATGGGTGCTAATGCTACGATTGGGGCATTAAAGTTTGAAACTTACAATGGAACAAGTACTACAAAAACATTAGCTCAAATTGTTACAAATACTGACACATCTTATCATGGCGGAGTTTTCAATTCTAATTTACTGTTTTACACAACACATAACTCGACACTAAGTACTTGGATGACTCTTTTGCATAATGGTAATTTAGGTATTGGAACTCAATATCCGATGTCCTTGCTTTCAGTAAATGGAAATGCAAGTATAGGTTCTGGTTATATAACTAATACAGCTCCTTCAAATGGATTGTTAGTACAAGGTAATGTTGGTATTGGCACTGCCGCACCTGGAAGGCAAATAACAGTTAGTGGCTCTAGTTATCCTATTATTAGTATTCAATCAAGTGGTAGTAATGGCGGTAATTTAGAATTGATTTCAAACGGTACAGAGATAACAGGAAAATCTTGCGAAATATATAACCAAGCGGGTGATTTGAAAATACAAGCAAGTGGTGTGAATGCTACAAATGGAATAACTGTCTTGCAAACTACTGGTAAAGTTGGGATTGGAATACAAACTCCAATAGGATTTATACACACTATAACAGGTATAACCAATGTTAAATCTGTTATTGCCGGCTCTACAACAGATGTAGCAAATGCTCCTACAACAATTATTTCTTCTAATTATATGCAGTTAGGTCAACAAGAATCAGGCTTAAATTCATACCGGTTAATTCAATTCGGGTACAATGGGTCCAGTGTTGGTCAAAATTCGCCTGCATATATGGGATATATAGAATCAAATACAGCAGGGAACACAAAAGGCGATTTAGTATTTGGAACAAGAAATGTTACAACAAATACACAAGCAAGTGAACGGGTAAGGATTGATACATCTGGCAATATGGGGGTTGGTACTATTGCGCCAAAGGCTAGAATACATTTAATTAGCACAACAGAACAAGAGCGTAGGGGATATGATGCGAGCAATTATGTGAGCCATACAACAGGTTCAACAGGGTTTACAATACAACAAGGCATTGGTTCTGGAAGCGGTTATCAAATCATAGGAGGGAATCAATCGGGTTCACAAATGATGTTACAAGGTAGTTCAACTACTTCAACAGGCAATACAGTTGCTACTTGTCCTATTATGTTTATGAGTGGAGCAAATGGAGCGACTCAAGCCGGTATTTATGCTAATGGGAACTTTGCATTCGATACAACAGCCAACAGAACTATCAATATCGAATCTACCGGAATAAATAATGCAGGGAAATCTTTAACAATATCATCTGGTTCAGTTACAACAGGCGGTGCATCGGATGTCGCAGGTGGAGAAGCAATATTTCAATCAGGGCTTGGAAAAGGAACTGGCGCAAGTACTATATCATTTAAGACAGGAACTACTTTAACGACTGGAAGCACTTTACAGACACTATCTACAAAGATGACTATTTTGGGTAATGGAAATATTGGAATAGGGACTACCGCTCCTGATATATATGGCTTTGGTTCTGCTTTAAAGACATTGAGTATACTTGGGCCAAATACAACCCCTGCAAGTGCCGGTGCTTTAGAATTAGCTACTCAATCGACAGATGCAGATGCTAATTTTGCAGGGTTAATAAATTTTTTAGCAACTACAAATACTACACTTAAAAGTATTGCGCAAATACAAACATACACACAAGGAAGTACTGCTACTAATAGAGGCGGAACGATGGTGTTTTTAACTAAACCTGATGGTTCTGCTTCTATGGTTCAAAGAATGGCTATAAATAATGCAGGGAATGTCGGAATAGGTACATCTTCATTAAACGCTAACACCCGGCTTACTTTATCAGGAGGCCATATAGGAAGTGTTGGAACAGCTCCAACAATAGCAGTAACAACAGGAAACGGAATAACTGCCGCTGCAATAACAGCAGGAAGCACCGATACTAAAGGTGTTATTACTACAACAGGGAATAATAATGTACCTGCAACATTCTCAACACTAACAGTAACATTTAATGCTACTTATGCAAGTATACCAGTAGTAGTGATAACTCCTACTTCTGATATTGGATTAGTTGCCGGTGGGGAAATTTATGTAGTCCCTACAACGGGCGGGTTCGCTTTATGGATTCAAACGAAAGTAGGTATCGCTAATCCATCATTTAACTATTATGTAATCGAATAAAAACATGAAAACACTAATTTATTTTAATGCGTCAGACAAACCCGAAAACATGGGTCAGAGCCAATTAACCGATTCAATTGAAAATTGGTTATCCGAAAGAGCTGATATTCTTGTTGATTATGATGTTACTGATAATGTATTGTCATTTACTAAAGCAATAAGTGAAGACAATGAAATTATAAGAGGATATGCGTTAATATTTCAAGTTCCTAATGATTTTCAAAATTAATAATATTGTTTTTTTTAGTGAAAAGTATATGTATGTAACTGCACAAACAAAGTAGTATAAAATACAATGATTATTTATATTTTTTAATTATGTTTGTCATATATTAAATACTATTGTTTTATGAGCCATGAAGAGTTAAGTAATTATTCATCCAGAGAACTGCTTCGACAAACTATAAATATGTTGGAGGATCAAAAAAAGGAGTTAGTTGAACATCGTAAAGAAAGTTTTTCGTTTAGAGAAACTACTGGTGCTCAATTATCTAAAATAAAGACTTCTGTAGCGGTAATAGAGAGTGAGAGTAAGGAATTTAAAAAAACTCAAGATACTCATAACACAAAGATTAGTAAACTTGAAACTGGACATAATAGAGCAAAAGGATTTATTGGCGCATTAACTACATTAGGATTAGGAGCAATTGTTGAATATTTTAGGAATAAATAAAATGGAAGAACAGATATTAAATTGCTTACAATTAATTATTTCTAAATATGGAAATGATTTAGCTATACAAGTAGAGCAAGTGTTCAGAAATGAAACTAAACACTTTAAAAGCGGAGGATTTATTGAAACATTATCACCAGGTATGGAAGCCTTTAAAGAATTTCAACCTTATGGATGGTTTGTAGTAGATAAATTTTGGAAAGAGAATCCTAATTATGCTCCTGCAGGAATAATCATTAAAAAAGAAAATTCATCAGGAATGATGGAAAGTAGGGGAGATAGAAGATTTTTAAAGTTTCCTAATTTAGAAGCTTCTTTTATGACTGTTGCATATATTTTAAATTCAAGAGGTGGAGATGGAGGTAGCTGGTTCAGTGTAACGGATGCAACTCAAAGAAAAAAATACAATGATTTTTTAAAACAAATTAAACCTAGATTTGTAAATCAATTAATTAATAATAAATAAATTTAAAACTATGGAAATAAAATCAATTTTTAGCTCAAAAACATTTTGGATTAATTTGTTTTTGTTTGTGTTATCTGTAACAGCTCTTGTTGAGCCTGATTTGCTTACTACTTTAGGAATAGAAGGAGCAACGGAGGCTAAAATATTAAAAATTGCCGGTGTTATAACAGCGATAGTTAACTTGTTTTTACGGTACCTAACCAATAGTGCTGTATCAATAAAATCTGTTAATAAAGACGATATTTTAGGAGGAACAAAATAATGAGAAAACTAATCTTAGCAGCTATCGTAATGATAGCTGCTTTAAGTTCTTGCATCACTCAGCAGAAATGCAATGAACGATTCCCGCCAAAAGAAAGTGATTCAGTTAGTACATCAACAACACATAAGGATTCTATTGTATATGTACCATTTGCTTTGCCGGCAAAGGAAGTTGCTATACATGATACTATTATCAAGTGTCCGGAACTTGAATATCACTCCGAAAAACACGAAAATGGTATTGATTTGAAAGTTGATATTGATAAAGGCATTATTAATTCAAGTGCAAAAACAGATTCTATTGATACAACAGCAATAGCGCATGTTGATATTACTGAAAACATTATAAAGGAGAAAAAGGAGAGTAAAGAAACAATAACAAAATGTGAGCTAACTAAATGGCAATCATTTCTAATTGTATGTGGTTACTTGTTTTGGATTAGTTGGTTGCTGTTTACGCTATTTATCGTTGTTCGTTTGTACTTGAAGAAGTAAAAGATAGAAATTAAAATTAAGATATTTTAAAATGGACAATTATTAATTTCTATCTTTTCTAATTGTTCACGTAAATTTTTAAGTGAATAAAACTTTTTTTGTTAATCCAATACCCAACAGTACTACCATTTAAAACTCGCTTAACTTCTTTATTTCGCTTTAAATTAAACATCTTTCCGCACTTGGTTAAAGCATAATTTGAGTCTAATTTTAATTGCCAAATCAAATTATAAGTAGTTGATATTGTTATGGTTTTCATTTGGTGTTGTTGCTGTTATACAGTAGTTATAAGCAAATTAAAATTTTTGCCAACGCACCGTTACTATCAACATCTAACCATTCCTTTTCATTTATCTCGGTTCTTAATATCGGCATATTCATTTCTTCGTTTCTGCCAATTACTTTATTCAAGGTCATTTTGTTTCGTGATGGATAAAAGAAAAGGAAATCACCGCTTGGTGTATCATATACTTGCTTTTCTTTACCATCCATGCTAATCATTCCACATTTATTATCTGCGAATAATTTTAAAGTTTCTTCATTACATTCCATCGCTTAAAAATTTTAATCAGCTTATAACAAAGGCTAAAAAGCAATTGCCACTAAGCGTCTTATCAAGCAGTATTTGTTAATAGGCAACTGCTTTTAGCCTCAACCGTTAGCGGTCATTGTGTGACGTAATCCTAACAAGATATTCGATAGCTTTGCCAACTGCGAAATCAAAGTCGCCTCCAAAATCAGTTAAATCAACTCCATCTTTTGCGATGTAAACGGCTATTTGTTGTGGCCAAAATTGAATTGATATTTCGTATCTGTTTGAAAATGTCAATAGCTTTTTCAACTCCAACAAATCAATCTCATTTGGTAATGGTGAAAGTATATGCTTGACACCTTCCATAAAATCATTTTTGGTGTGTTTAACAACTTGCTCCCTTGTGTATTCTATTGGGAATTGACCGTTACATACTTTTTCTGCATAGTCATTTGCATCTTTTTCAAATTTTTCTATATTCATTCTATTTTGATTTGTGAAGAACAACGAACCGCTAACAAGTGCTATACAATATGGCGGCTGACCTGCTTCGATTAAACATTTTTACTAATTCAAACTTTGGTGCTTCGTATTGGGCTTTCTGCTAAAAATCCGCCACATCGTATAGCACCGATACGTTAGTGGCTATACCGAAAAGACGTAAAGTGAATGACAGCCATTGGACTATTTGACCTAACCTTAAACCATTCACAAAAATCATCGAAACTCAACCCGTCATTTTTTGAAATTTCACTCCAATTAATAGTTTTATTTCCAATCTCTGCGAAAACAAAATTTGTAGGATCTTCTAATTTTTCTAACCCAACCTTTTCAAGAGTACAAATTTCAATTTGCTTTGAGTTATACGGCTTTCCGCTCCAATATCTAATTGACAATATAGCTTTACCTTCGTTTATTTGTTCTATCCGTTTTTTCCACAATTCGTAATTTCCCCTTAGAGTGTGAATTTTAGTGTTTTCAGAAGTAAACAGCTTTGAAATATTTTGAACAAATCCTGTATCTTGACCTGATTTTTTATGTGTTTTCGGAAACTGTTTTGATACAGTAAGTACAAATACTTTTATTTTTTTCATACGATTAAATTTTATTCATTTCTTCAAGTCTTACTTTCATAAAATCTGACTGGGTTAAATTTCAATTATTTGTAATTCACTTTCTCTTATTACTTTATAAATATCAAAGTCATTCAGCTCGGAACAATCTCGCATCATTTGCACCAAGGCTTTCATCGATTCTTCTGTAACGGCAAATCTTTTCAACGCAAATGTGCGGTAAGGATCTGATTTTTCAGTCATACTAACTTCTTTCAGAGAACAGCCATGAACTCCTTGGAACGGATGGAACCAAATGTGTGTAATATGGTACTGCATACCTTTTGTAATCCATTCGGATAAGTCAACCTCTTCTGGCTTGTTATTTGCATCTATGCAAATTGCTGGTATCATAATTTTATTGTATTATTTACTTCGTTTCCAAATACGTCCCATCCAAAATTGTTTTCTCTTGCAAATAATTCTACTCTTGGTAAATCACCCATAAGTTCAACTATTTTTGTTCTGAATATATCAGGTTTTTTACTGTGTTTTGTAGCTTCTGCCATTATAACTGAACGGATGCTACCTGTTATTCTTTTTGGTTTACCTTTAACTGCTATAAGGCAACATTCGCTTCCTGCTCTTGTTGTAAAACCCATACCAAAATGTAATTTATTGTTCTTGGTTGTTTTTATCCAATTAAATCCTGTCATAGTTTTAATTGTAAATCCCCATGCTTCAGCTACTTTAATTGCTTCTTTAGGTTGCGATGCTACCCACCACATAAAAAGAATGCAATTATCATCAGAAATATTTTGTATTGGTAAATTACAAATATCGTTTACATTCATTGTTGAATAATGATGGCTTGCTCCTGATTTAAGCCTCCCCCCTGTGTTCTTATTATTAAAACTCCATGGAGGATCTGCATAAATTATTTTGTATTTCATATTTTTGAATATTCCTTTAGTTTAACAACTTCTTTTAACTTAGTTCCAATTGATACGCTATTTCTAATGCTTTCGCATTCATCTTTAGAAACATCCATGTATTTATATGTTGCTCCTGATCCGAACTCGGCATACATAATTGATTTTTCTTCATCATATCCAATTGCCGGTACTGTATTTGAACCAGTTGGAATCATTGTTATTTCATTCATAATTAATAAGGAAAGTTTGTTATTACTATTTTTTTTGATTTAATTAATTCAGTTACTACTGAAGGTTTTTTTGCAAAAGGATTCTTTCTATTTGGTGTATTCATACTTATGTCGATAAATACATAACAATGTATTTCTTTTGGTTGAATTAAAAAGTCTTCTTTTGTTAGAT
>Ga0265327_10001517_pt1 | contig 28720 bp, 24 predicted proteins | sample 41621metaG_FD_202089 | JGI IMG/M metagenome (GOLD analysis project Ga0265327, IMG submission 202089) | Rhizosphere microbial communities from Carex aquatilis grown in University of Washington, Seatle, WA, United States - 4-16-21 metaG | ecosystem: Host-associated > Plants > Roots > Rhizosphere...
CTGGGTTCACGATTCGGCTGTGGTCAGCCGGGCGCGTAATCAATGGAAATATGTCGCGGTGGTTCCGTTGGATGAAAAAGTACCGATCGATGTCTCGCGCGTTCAAGCCTTGCCGCTGATTGCGCTGGCGACCGAGCGTCTGGTGGCGGCCGGAGCTAGAGGCCTTTTTCTCGACGCCAGGGTGTCGAAGGAGCAAGAAGGCCGCATGCCTTACGCGTCCTGCATCGAAGCGGACGGCGAAGCCCGCTGGTCTATGCCGGAGTGCTCGATCACCTCGGCCAAGCAATGCGAAGTTTTGAACAGCGCCGCCGGCAATGCGCCGTTAAAAATGACCGAGCGGGCGATTGCGCAATTCAGCATGGCACCTTTTCCGGCCGGACAGGGCGATTTGCCGGATTTTTTGCTGTTTGATTTAGACACCTCCGCGCTTAACTCAGGCGCCGGGATCGAGGCCTCGGATCGCTTGCTGACACGCAACAGCTCGGTCGCGCGCTGGATCAACTTAAGCGACAATCATGCCGTTTTAAGGCTTGCGGCATCGGTCGACCCGGATGCGTTACACGCCTCCTTGGCGGATAAAAGCCAAAACGAACGTTGCGGTAACGGCTTCCCCTGCCGGCGCATTCGTTTAAGCAAACCGCTTTATGAAGTGCAAAGCAGCGGCGAGCGACTGTTCTTGCCGTTAAGCGCATTGGCGTCCTGCGACCCGGACACGGCCCTTAGAACAGCCGCCCTGGCCAAAGACAAAGCCATTATCTTCCAAGTCACCACCCCTACCGAAACCACCGACACCGTCATCACGCCGATGACCACGGCCTTTGCCGGGCCCAAACTGTTAACGCCCGGCGCCCAGTATCTCGCCGATGCGGTGGAAACATTACTAAACCGCGACTATCCGCGCAGGCCCGGCAAGATCGTCAGCACCCTACTTTTTTTCCTGGTTGCGAGTATCAGCGTTCTGGCCGGCGCTTATTTAACGCAGCCGATGCTATGGCTGGTGGCGGGCTTGGTCTTTAGCCTGACGATTGCGCTGTGCTTTATTAATCCGCTATGGCAGCTTTGGCCGGTTAGCGCCGCCATGGGAGCTTTTGTCGCCGGGGCTTTGCAAACAACCGGAGCCCGTTTGATCATCGGCTTTCGGCAAGGAAAGCTGGTCAGCCAATATATGCCGCAGCAAGTTCATGACATGCTGCTTAAATTAAAAGCCAACGAAAGCTTTAAAAATACCGGTAGCCAAGTCGTGGTGCTGATGAGCGATCTCGAAGGCTACACCACGATAACCGGTATTTTGAAAGAACCCGAAAACCTGCTTAACCTGATGAACGACTACCTGAATGAAACCTCGTTGATCATGCAGGACAAATACCAAGGCTGGCTCGAAAGTTATATCGGCGATATGGTCTGCTATTACTGGCCTTTTCTCGAAACCGAGCAAGAGCGAAGCTACCAAAACGCGCTGCATGCGGCATTGGAATTGAGTCTATTGCAACAAAGCTTTTTCGCCTCGGTGCCGGTGCGCTACGCCGATAAGCTTGAGCCCAAAGCCTTGGAAGAGATCAGTAAAACCATCAATGCCGGCATCGCCTTGACCTCCGGCTATGTGGTCATGGGCGATTTGGGCCCCAAGCGCGGCGTCAGAAAATTCGGCATACTCGGCGATCCGTTGAATCTGGTGTCAAGAATAGAAGGCTTGACCCGGATGTTCAACACCGAGATTATCGTCACCGAGGAACTGGCAAAAACCGCAAAAAAACTCGACATCCCGGTCCGGCGATTAGGCCTGATTTGCGTTAAAGGCCGAAACATCCCGGCCATGCTGTATGCCGTAGGCAATCGGGGGGATCGGCGGTTTAGCGCCGACAATATAACAGCGTGGGAGAATTGGCTGACGTCGATTGAACGGCAACGGGAAACGGTTTTGCCCTGCCCTGCTATCTATCGGCAAGACCGAGCAACGCTGGAAAGTTGGCTTAAGCGGGGATTGTTGGACGAGCGGGGCGTATGGGGTTTGCAGGAAAAGTAAGGGATAATGCGTTTTTAAAAATACCATTATGATGTGTTTTGTAACTATTCAGCGTATGCAGGAAATGATTAATGGAACTCGGCAATTGCTCCTGCATTGCCCTACCTTCTGCATCCTTGCAGTCGACGGATGACACGGATGGAACTGATTTACACGGATTTTTTAAACTATATCCATGCTCTTAAATATGAATTAAGAGCTAAATGTTATAATCAAAAACCAGATACTTAGCCCTAAGCAGTGGCTAAAATTAAAAGTATCTTGTTTGTAACGTATTGAAATTACATGTCTGGACATTTTTGGCTCTTAATTCACATTTAATCAGTGAGTATCAGTTTAATCCGTGTCATCCGTGTTCCATTTCTTTTTTCGCTGAATCGTTATGTGATTTTTAGGTTTGCGGCATCCCTAAGCAGATTGCCGTAATCCCTTATTCAATTTTTGCTGCGCTTGGGTGCTGAAGGCCATTTCAGTCCTTACGGTAACTAATATCGACGACGATATAGCGAGTCCGTTTAAACTCGTTGGTAAGGGTAACTTCATCGTCAAAGGTTTTTTTAAGCAACGCTTTCGCCAACGGCGAATCCAGGCTGATGTAGTGTTTTTTAGGATCGAGTTCATCGGCACCGACGATGCGGTAGGTTAATTCCTCGCCGGTCTCATCTTCCAACGTCACCCAAGCGCTGAAAAAAATCCGCTCCTGATCGTCAGGCGGTTGGGATACGACGTTAAGGGCGGGCAACCGTTTTTGCAGATAATGGATACGCCAGTCTATGCCGCGCAGCTCTTTTTTACGGTAGATATACTCGGCATTTTCCGAGCGATCGCCTTCCGCGGCGGCGGCCGATAAAGCCTGGGTCACGTCCTTGCGTTTGTCCCAGAGTTCCCTTAATTCATGCTCCAGCGTTTGATAGCCTTGTTGCGTAATGTAAGGGGATGACTTGGGGCTCGGTGGTCTCCAGCGCGACATGACTGATTTCCTATAGAGAGTGTTGGGTTAATATTTCGTTTTATTTTTCGTTAAAGGCGTGTTGATTAGCCTAATGTTACCGGCAAGCGATTTTCGAAAAGTTGGGTAGGGCAACGCGAAACCCATAGCGTTGAGACCGGTCATGATGGACTTCGGCTCATCCTATACAGTCACAGTTAGCAAACCGCCAATGAATGTTCAGAAGCCGGTGAATAGAAAATCAAGAGCGGCAATAATGTCATGACGCCGGTCTCTTAGCGAACCGACTTTTTCACCGATAGATCGGACCGGAACGCCAGCCAGTTCTGCTGTAGACATAAACACAGTAGTATTGCTTATTGTGAACTCAGAATTAAGATGCTTGATTGCTTTACCCATAGCCGAAGCGGCTAGGAGCGGTACGACTACGCGTGTTGAAAGGCTATCGAGCAAGTCGGCCTGTACATCAAGCAGATAAGGAATTGCTTGGTTCGTGGCCTTATTTGGATTTTCAAAGACATCGAACTGCGCCATCAAAACTTCCTTAAACCGTCGCTGAACACGCCGTCTGTTTCAATGCGCCGATTGTAAGTTTCAATGGCTTCGCGATTTTCCTCTCGCCATTCTCTGCGTTTTTCTTCCAGCAACATTTCGACAAGACGTTGTTCTAACGCCTTGGAAAGATTGATGTGATGATCTTTTGCCTGTTGAAGCAGGTCGCTGTTGATGCTGAGATTTGTAGATTTTTTCGAGGCATGAGTGTCATAGAAACTTTCTTGCATGATGTTTACCCTATACGGATTTACGAGGCTCATATAGTGACAACCGGAATGCGCATTAGCAAGAGGTTTTAACACGCTGTCTCTGGACTTGGGCTATTAATATCTCTATAAACGGCGGAGGACGATTGGCAGCCAACTTAATTCATTCCCCACCCGCCAACCGATAGCCCACGCCCGCTTCGGTCAGCAAATAACGCGGCTGAGCCGGATCGGCTTCAAGCTTCCGGCGCAACTGCCCCATATAAATCCGCACATAATGGGCATGCTCCACATAAGCGGGTCCCCACACATCCAGCAATAATTGCCGATGCGTCAGCACTTTTCCGGCATGATGAATTAACACAGTCAGCAGCCGATATTCGATAGGCGTCAAATGAATTTCCCGGTCGCCGATATGCACGCTCCGACGGGATAAATCGACCTGCAAATCACCGACGCTAAACAGCGTTTCGACACCGTCCCCGGTCAACCGCGCGGCGTGGCGTAGCGATACGCGGATGCGCGCCAGCAGTTCGCCGATGCTGAACGGTTTGGTCAGGTAATCGTCCGCTCCGGCATCCAGCGCGGCAATCTTGTTGCTTTCCTGGCTTCGGGCCGACAGCACGATAATCGGCACCGCCGACCATTGGCGAACCTTTTCGATCACCGTGATGCCGTCCATACCCGGCAAGCCCAGGTCGAGAATGACCAATTCCGGTTTGCGCGTGCCGATTTCCACCACGCCCCGTTCGCCGCTTAGCGCTTCAATCACCTGAAAGCCATGCACAGTCAAGCTGGTGCGCAAAAAGCGTTGGATTTGCGGGTCATCTTCGATAACCACAATGACGGCTTTGGCGCTATTCATTCGGCAATGGCTCCGCGGCCAGTTGCGGCGGCGTTTCGTCTACCGGCAGCAGAAAAAAGAATTGCGCGCCGCCGCCTTGCCGGTTGGCGACGCCGATAACGCCGCCATGCGCCATAATAATCGCCTTGCAAATAGCCAAGCCCAGACCGACGCCGCTTTGCGTGCCTTCCCGGTGCAAGCGGTAAAACTTGTCGAATAGTTTTTCCTCTTCTCCGGTCGGTATGCCGGGGCCGCGATCAGCCACCGTTATTTTGAGCATATGGTCGGCGAGTTCGGCGATGATGTCGATAGGACTGCCCGGCGGCGTATATTTGCAGGCATTTTCCAACAAATTGACCAGCACCTGCTCGATCAGTACCGCATCAATCCGCAGCCAACAAAGCTCATCCGGCAGCTTGGCGTTGACAGTACGCCCTTTCAGCCGCTTCTGCATTCTGGTCAAAGTTCCGCCGATAATTTCGTCGAGCAGATACCATTGCCGGTTCAGAGAAGCCTGTCCCGCATCCAGACGCGCCATGTCCAGAATATTATTGGTCAGATTCGACATCCGTAATGCTTCGTCATAAATGGTCAGACTCAACTCTTGCCGATCTTGAGCGGCCAGTTGCGCGTCTTCCTCGACCAAGGCGCTGGCCGCGCCGACAATGGAGGCCAGCGGCGTGCGTAAATCATGGGAAATCGCGCTGAGCAAGGAATTGCGCAAGCTCTCGGACTCCATGCGCAGCTGGGTTTGCTGCGCTTCATCGGCGAAACGCACCCGTTCAAGGGTTTGGGCAATCTGGCTGATAAAGGTGTCCAACAACCGACGCTGTTCGGGTAAAAACACCCGGCGCAGATTGGCGGCGCGCAATACCAGTACACCGATCACGCCGCGGAAACCGGACATAGGAAAATAGACGGCGTCGGCGCCGGGCAAGGTGTCGGTGCCTTGTCCGGCTATCTGGGCGTGATCGAAAACCCATTGCGCCACGCTAAGGTCGCAATTGCGCAAGGATGCCGGAACCGGCGGATCTAAAGGGTAGACTATCCGGCCGTCATCATCGGGAAACAGCAAGACGTTGGCGCCGCCGAACTCATCCTGAATATGACGCGCGGCGACTCTGGCGGTTTCCGCCACGGTGCGGCTGGTCGCCAGATTTTCACTCAGCGCATAAAGCACATTGGCGCGCCGTTCCCGGTGCGAAGCAACTTTCGCCTGAGACCGCATATTGCTGGTCAGATGACTGATGATCAATCCCACCAGCAGCATAATGATAAAGGTCACCAAATATTGGACATCCGCAACCGCAAAGGTATGTACCGGATTGACAAACAGAAAATCGAACGCGGCAACGCTCAGCACCGAGGTTAAAACCGAGGCTTCGCGGCCGAAGCGGGCGGCCATGAAAACCACGCCCAATAAATACACCATGACCAGATTAGCCAATTCGAATTTCCCGGACATAATCCAGGCGAGCAAACTGGTGCCGCCGGTCATGCCCACCGCCCAGCCCCAATTTAACCAACGCCGCTTGGCGCGTCCCCAAGGATAAGTCGGACGCAGCGCTTTGGCATGCGCCGTTGCTTTAGGCGTCTTTTGTTCCAAGGCGTCGTCACCGCGCGGACTGCCCAGCAAATAGACGTTGATGTTATGCGCTTCGCTGATCAGGGTATCGACGACCGAACCCAACACCCAGCGCTTCCAGCCCCGGCGGCGGGGTTTGCCCAGCACGATTTTGGTAACGTTGCGGCTTTTGGCGAAACTCAGGATTTCTTTACTCATGTCCGGACCCGACAAAGTCGCCGTTTCGGCGCCCAGCTGTTCGGCAAAGCGCAGCACCCGCAGCACTTCATCGCGGCGTTCGGCCGGCAGCCGTTGCAGTTCCGGCGTTTCCACATAGCTTACGATCCATTGCGCATGAAGACTGGTCGCCAGCCGCTTGGCGGCGCGGACCAGCCGCTCGGCGAGGGCATTGGGGCCGATGCAGACTAATATCCGGTCGCCGACCGGCCACACATCGCTGATGGCGTGGTTGTCGCGATAATCTTGCATTTGCGCATCGACCCGGTCGGCAGTCAGACGCAAAGATAATTCGCGCAACGCAATCAAATTGCCTTTGCGGAAAAAATTGCGCATCGCCCGTTCCGCCTGCTGCGGCAGATAAACTTTGCCTTCCTTGAGTCGCAGCAGTAATTCATCGGGCGGCAGGTCGATCAACTCGACTTCGTCGGCCAGCTCGAATACCGTATCCGGCACGGTTTCCTTAACCTGAATCCCGGTGACCTGGCTGACGTCGTCGTTGAGACTTTCCAAATGCTGAACGTTCAGGGTGCTGTAAACATCGATACCGGCCCGTAATAATTCTTCTATATCCTGCCAGCGTTTGGGATGACGACAGCCGGCGGCGTTGCTGTGCGCCAACTCGTCGACCAAGACCAGGGACGGGCGGCGTTTCAGCGTACCGTCCAGATCGAACTCGCGCAGCACCGTACCGCGATATTTAACCAGCTTCGGCGGCAGCACTTCCAGACCTTGCAATACGGCGACGGTTTCCTGCCGATTGTGAGTTTCCACCAAGCCGACCGCCACATCGACGCCTTCATCGCGTTTGGCTTTGGCGGCCAATAACATCGCGTAAGTTTTGCCGACACCGGCGGCCGCGCCGAAAAAAACCTTGAGGCGGCCGCGCCGCCGCTGGTTTTCTTCGCGTTCGACGCGGGCCAGCAGGGCGTCGGGGTCGGGTCTGGTATCAGTCATGCGTAAATCCGGTTGTTGCTAAAATTTTATCGTTTTATCGTTCCCACGCTCCGGCGCTCATCGTTATACACATCTCGATGTAGGCCGGAATAAGCCTGTCCGCGCTTTAGCGCAGGACCGGCGTTTCCGGCATCCCGAGGCTTGGGAGTGCCGGAAACGCCCATCCCGGCTATCGCCGGTCGGGCTTATTCCGGCCTACATCAGGTCTTGAACAGACTTTTGTATAAAGACGAGCGCTCCGGCGTGGGAATGCGGTGGTAGACGCTCCAGCGTCCCGCAACGCTGGAGCGTTGCAGACTGAATTCCCACGCCGGAGCGTGGGAACTATAAAAAAACTGGAAACGCCTGCCCTGCCTAGCGTCTCGTTGCCTGAAGGCTTCTCTATCGGGTCGCTTTAAACTGCCGGGTTTGCACTGTCTGCTGAAGCGTAGCGAGGTTCTCCCGGCATTGTGAAGAGATTAACTCTTTTTTTCCCAATGACAATTCGACTGATTTGATATTGGTATTCATCCGGGAAAGCCTTAACACCTCATCAGTCAGCTTCATGAATTGTTCGTATGCTGTCCCGGCATTATTCAGATCCTCACTGTCCTTTAAATCAGTCATATTACGAAGCGCTCCTAGAGCCTCTCGGACCGATTGGTCATAAGACTTGATGTTTAGCTCGATTTTATCCATTTCCTGATCGTTCACTTCTTCAATATGAAGCTGATGAAGAGCAAATATTTTCAGAGCGGAAGTGAGCGCCTGATACGAGAGCATAACGCTCGTATTGCACCGGTTGTTGGCGGTATTTCGATGAATAAGACGATTCAAGCTCTGTTCAAAACTCTCCATTTTCTGTGCGCCTTGAGTGGCGGAGAGCTTTTGCGCTTTGAGGTTAGTGTTCTGGGTTGCAAGAGCAAGAATGGTGTCGTCTAATTTTCTAAATTGTGACCAGCAAACAGTAAAGTTATTCAGAACCTCCAGCTCGGGCGGAAATTTCTCCTGTTCGATAATGGATTCAACTTCCTTGCGCCGGTTTTCTACCTCGTCGGCAGCATGGCGGGCCCGGCCTGCAAAGTTTTCCGATGCCTCATCGGTAGTGGCGAGCACGGCGTTCTTCTCGGCCTCAATGGCTTCAAGAAGATGAATTCTCATCGTTGCAAGCAAATCCATTTTCTTAAACTCAGACTCGATCGGATTGGTGTGCCCGCTATAATCGCCAAACAGGCTGACGGTTCCCATGAAAGTTAAGGTCAAAACCCATGCCAAGAGAGCAAAAGTCAGTATCCATGGCAAGAAAATATACAATCTTCCCGTTGTTTTTTGTTCCATACTTCAACCTCTTGTCTTTGTTAGGTATAGAGCCCGAAATTGATATAACGACGTAATTAGGGATGTCACCGGAACTCAGTTATTTGACAGGCCGATCCAATGCCAGGTTCAGTTTCAGCACATTGACCCGAGGCTCACCCAATATTCCCCATTGCCGGCCTTGTGTATAACGCTCAACCAATTCAGTCACGCTGTCCGGCGACATCTGTCTGGCCTTGGCGACACGGCTGACTTGATAAGCAGCGGCCGCAGGGCTGATATGAGGATCAAGCCCGCTGGCCGAAGCGGTCACTAAATCCACGGGCACCGCTTCCGAATGGCTGGGGTCGGCATCGCGTAAGGCTTTGACGCGCGCCTGAACCGCGTCTATCAATGCAGGATTGACAGGGCCTTGGTTGGAGCCGCTGGAGGCTCCGCCGTTATAGGCAGTAGGCGAAGTCGCCGAAGGCCGTCCCCAAAAATACTCGGGGCGGGTAAAGGTTTGACCGATTAATTCGGAACCGAGCGGCTGTTCGTTACTGCCGAGAAAACTGCCGTTTGCCTGAGCGGGGAAGAACAATTGTGCGCTAAGAGTGACCAATAACGGATAGACCACGCCAGTCAATGCGGTCAAACATAATAGTAAGATTAATGCTGGTTTAATAGTGGTTTGCATGGATAATTCCTGTGATTTTAGTTTGATAGGTGGCATCAACGATCAAGGGATGCATCAAGTTAATACTCAAAAAAATGCTTAAACCCTTGCCGTTGCAAGCCTGCTTTTAACTTGCTGTCGCCCGTCCACAACAATCCTTCTAACTCTAAAGTTAAAGCAACATGAGGAGTGTCATCCTCATCAACCGACTCGCATAAGCGGTAAGCTTGCCGCCAATTTTCGGCGGTAATCAGCTCTTCTTTATAGACATGCAGACGTTTTAACAGCAGGTAATAAAGCTTGATAACTTCGTTTTCGGACAATTGGCTCAAGCGAATTATCTTTTCCTTATGCTTGAATAACTCCATCAAAATCAGTTCGCAAACAAAAAAGTCATGTTTGCCGTCCAAGAGCAGTTGCAGGAACTGCGATTGCTCGCGCAGCAACGCGGAAAAAATAATATTGGTATCGACGACAACGGGACGCACAAAAACCTACTTTAAAACTTTGCCGCGTAGCGATTGCCAAACGCTGCTATTGATTTCCCGCGCCAAATCGTCGGCTTGTTCTTGTTTTAATTGGCTGTTTTGATTAAGCCCCATCAATTCAACATAATCCAAAAAATTAGCCAATGCGGCTTTAGTCATTGAATCTTTTGGGATACGAACCACAATATCCTGATTATCTAAAGTAATTTGAGTTTGCATGGTTTCACCTTGGTTTTTTAATCTGTTAGTTCATTATTAAAGAATGGGCAGGTATTGTTCATGTGAGGCTTCCAAAAGATGCACCTTGTTCCTTGGCATATCCTATAAGCGCACCTTATCGCGTTAGATTCAAATCACTTTGATAGCATCGGTTTCGCTCGCATCTAACGGACGAGTCAATTATTTGAGTTCAATCCCTCTAGCTGCGTTTTTTAAAGATTCAACGCATAAATGAATTAAGCAACTCATACGATAAAAGAAATAATCTATGTGCAGGTTAGAGTCCAGTTGAACTTTGCCACGCTCAAAATGCCTGATTTGAAATTTATTGCCTATTTTCGTTAATTCATTAAATTCGCATTCTATGTGTTCACGAAATAAGGAATTATTTTCTGATAGAACGTCAATTAGTTGTCCTGCGGATATTTGTTTGTTTTCTTCGAAATAGGTTTTTAGTCTTTCAAAAGCATCCCAGATTTTTTCTAAACTTTCGATTCTACTTTCCGGGCGAGGTAAAAAAAATTTTGAATACGCTATTTCAAGTAATTCATTTAAGCGTTCATCACCTGTGTTAAACCGAATGTCAGCTATAATTTTTGCTATTGATTTTGGAATTGACCGCTTAATTTGCCCTTCCTCATCTAAGAAAAAGACGATCCCGTTTCTACTAAATATTGTATTGATGCTAACTCTGAACTGAGATTTAAATAAACCGTTATCTGAAAATGAATAGTGATGGTGCCTATGATAATCGTGATAACCGATTTTAGTTGGGTCTTTGATGCTCTTATACAGAAATTGCACAAAATCTAATATGACATATTTGTTTGGTAAGTCGTCTTCGTCGTAATAACGTCCACTCACGGGTAAAGATAATTCCGGTACCTCTCCTTTTAAGGCATCTTCTAATTGGCTTCTATTACAACCACAAACTACTTGACCGTCCAGACACTCCATAGGAAATTCACCGGCCAACGCACCATTAATAACAAACTGATCGTAGATAGCAACAATAGCTTTCCATATATCCACTGAGATTTGTTCTGAACTCAGCTCTTTTGAGCCGTTTTCCTCATCACTGAAATATTTGTATGTCATCTAATTTTGAATCCTTAAATGTCTAGCATTAAATGGACACCGAAAATTGGTGCATTATAAATTCCACGAAAGTAGATAACTCGTACGTCGAACATTACAACACCCCCAACCCCAAATCAATCAGCTTAATCCCTATAAACGGCACGATAACTCCACCGCCTCCGTAAACCAGTAAATTATTGCGCAGCAGTGTCTCCGCATTTTGCGGCCGATACTTGACGCCTTTCAAGGCCAGCGGAATCAGCGCAACGATAATCAAGGCATTGAAAATAACCGCCGCAAGTATCGCATTGTCGGGACTGCTCAGCCCCATGATATTCAGCGCACTAAGTTGCGGATAAGTGCTGGCGAACGCGGCCGGAACGATAGCGAAATACTTGGCCAAGTCATTGGCCAGACTAAACGTAGTCAACGCGCCGCGCGTCATCAGCATTTGCTTGCCGGTTTCGACGATTTCGATCAACTTGGTCGGGTTGGAATCGAGATCGACCATGTTGCCGGCTTCCTTGGCCGCCTGGGTGCCCGAGTTCATCGCCACCGCGACATCGGCCTGGGCCAAAGCCGGGGCGTCGTTGGTGCCGTCGCCGGTCATCGCGACCAAGCGGCCTTCGGCTTGTTGTTCGCGAATCAGCTTAAGTTTGGCTTCCGGCGTCGCCTCGGCCAAAAAGTCGTCGACGCCCGCTTCGGCCGCAATCGCCGCCGCGGTCAAACGGTTATCGCCGGTGATCATGATGGTTTTAATGCCCATATTGCGCAATTCGACAAAACGCTCCTTGATGCCGCCCTTGACCGTGTCTTTCAGTTCAATCACGCCCAACACTTGGCCGCCGTCGACCACCAACAGCGGCGTGCTGCCTCGGCGCGCGACAATATCGGCGATGCGTACCGCTTCCTCGGGAAATTTGGCGCCTTGGCTTTCCACATAGCCGCGTATCGCATCGACAGCGCCTTTACGGATTTGGCGCTCGCCGATATTGACCCCGCTCATCCGGGTTTGCGCGCTAAAGGCGACAAAAGTGGCATCCAGTTCGTGAATATTGCGCTCCCGAATCGAAAATTTCTGTTTGGCGAGAATAATGATGCTGCGGCCTTCCGGCGTTTCGTCGGCCAGTGTCGCCAGTTGCGCGGCATCGGCCAATTCTTTCTCGCTAATCAAACCGATCGGGAAAAAATCCGAGGCTTGACGGTTACCCAAGGTAATCGTGCCGGTTTTGTCGAGCAGCAACACATCGACATCGCCGGCCGCTTCAATGGCCCGTCCCGAGGTCGCGATCACGTTTTTTTGCATCATCCGCCCGATACCGGCAACGCCGATAGCGGACAGCAAACCGCCGATGGTCGTAGGAATCAGGCAGACCAGCAAGGCCACCAGTACGGTGATCGAAACCGGCGTACCGGCTTTGGCGATTTCCACGCTGTAGAGTGAAAACGGCAACAAGGTCACGGTGGTCAACAGGAAAATCAGCGTCAACGCGACCAGCAAAATGGTCAGCGCGATTTCATTAGGCGTTTTTTGCCTTGAAGCGCTTTCGACCATTGCAATCATCCGGTCCAGGAAGGCTTCGCCGGGGTTGACCACAACTCGCGCCACCAACCAGTCGGACAATACCCGCGTACCGCCGGTTATGGAGCTGAAATCGCCGCCCGATTCGCGAATGACCGGCGCGCTTTCTCCGGTAATCGCGCTTTCATCGACGCTGGCCGCGCCTTCGATGACTTCGCCGTCGGCGGGGACAAAATCGCCCGCCTCAATCAACACGATGTCGCCGCGCCGTAACGTGGTGCTGGTGACTTTGGCGTAATCGGTGCTGTAACCCGGTTGATCCAGTTTTTTCGCCATGATGTCGCGCTTGGCATTACGTAGCGAGGCCGCCTGCGCTTTGCTGCGGCCTTCGGCGACGCTTTCGGCGAAATTGGCGAATAACACCGTGAACCACAGCCAAAAGGTTACGGCGAACATAAAGCCGGTTTGCGAGTGGTCACCGGAACACAGTTCCCATAGCCACAGCCCGGTGGTCAGTAAACTGCCGATGTAGACCACGAACATCACCGGGTTTTTCCATTGTTGTTGAGGCGCCAATTTGCGCAGGGTATCGCCTAGCGCATCCCACAGGATCTGGCTGCTAAATAGCTGTTGCGTATGACTTTTTGTGCTCATAGATTATTTCTCTTTTGCATAAATTTAAATTAACCACGAAGACACGAAGAACACGAAGGTTTCAGAGAATGCTTTATAACTTCGTGCTCTTCGTGTCTTCGTGGTAAAAAATCTTATCCAGCTAACTCTAATTTTTAGCCGCTGTCATGATTAAATGCTCGACTACCGGCCCTAACGCCAACGCAGGAACGAAAGTCAGCGCACCGACCAACACCACGGTGCCGATCAGCAGCATCACGAACAGCGGCGTATGTGTCGGTAAAGTACCGACGGTGGTCGGCACGGTCTTTTTTGCCGCTAATGAACCGGCAATAGCAAGTACAGGGATAATGATCCCGTAGCGCCCGAACAGCATCACGATAGCCAAGGCTGTGTTATAAAACGGAGAGTTGGCGCTAAGACCGGCAAAAGCACTGCCGTTGTTGCCCGCCGCCGAGGAAAAGGCATAAAGAATTTCGCTGAACCCATGCGCGCCGGGATTGGCGACCGCTGATTTTCCTGCCTCCACCATGATCGCCAACGCGGTTCCCCCCAAAATAAAGAAGGCCGGAATTAAAATAACGATAGCCGCCATTTTAATTTCGAAGGCTTCAATCTTCTTGCCGAGATACTCCGGCGTACGTCCTATCATCAGACCTGCGACAAACACCGCGATCAGTACAAAAATCAGCATGCCGTAAAGACCGGAACCGACCCCGCCGAAAATGACTTCACCGAGCTGAATCAACCACATCGGAATCAGGCCGCCCAGCGGCGTGTAAGAATCGTGCATCGAATTGACCGAACCGTTGGATGCGGCAGTAGTCGCCGTCGCCCAGATTACCGAATTGACGATGCCGAACCGCGTTTCCTTGCCTTCCATGTTGCCGCCGGACTGGCCGAGGCTAACGCTTTGCTCGACGCCAAGCGCTGCCAGCGCCGGATTGCCGCCTTGCTCATAAGCGACCGTGACGAATAGCAGACTGACCAGCACCAGCGTCATCGCGGATAAAATGGCCCAGCCTTGGCGCTGATCGCCGACCATCGCACCGAACGTGTGGCACAGCGCTGCCGGGATTAGTATCAATAACAACATTTCCAGAAAGTTGGTCAGCGGCGTCGGGTTCTCGAAAGGATGTGCCGAATTGGCGTTAAAAAAACCGCCGCCGTTGGTGCCCAGTTGCTTGATCGCGATTTGCGAGGCGGCCGGGCCTAGCGCCAAGGTTTGCGCGGTGTTTTCCGTTGCGCCGCCGACCTGCTCGACCAACGGAACAGTTTGGTAAGGTTTAAAGGTTTGCACCACGCCTTGCCCGACCAGCACCAGCGCTATCAGCAACGACAGCGGCAGCAGGATATACAAGGTGCCGCGGGTCAGATCCGCCCAAAAGTTGCCGATGCCGGCCGCATGAGCGCGCTGAAAGCCGCGAATCATCGCCACCAAAACCGCCATGCCGGTGGCGGCCGAAACGAAGTTTTGCACGCTCAAGCCCAGCATCTGGGTCAAATAACTCATCGTCGTTTCGCCGCTGTAACCCTGCCAGTTGGTATTAGTGGCAAAACTGACCGCGGTGTTAAATGAAGAATCGAGCGTTACATTAGCCATGTGTTGCGGATTCAGCGGCAAATGGGCTTGCAGCATCTGCAAAGCGAAAACCGTCAGCCCGCCGAACAAATTAAACCAGAGTAAGGCGGCCGCGTAATTTTTCCAGCCCATCTCTTGTTCCGGGTTGACGCCGCTCAAACGATAAAACGCAGCCTCCAAAGGCCCCAGGATGCGCTTAAGAAGTAACGGGCGATTTTCATACACCGCCGCCATATAAACGCCCAATGGCTTTGCCAGCACCAACAGGGCGATGAAATATAAAGTGATTTGCAATAAGCCGTTCGTAGTCATTAAAACTTCTCCGGGTAAAATAACGCCACCAGCAGGTAAACGAATAAAGCGCCTGCGAGCAAGCCGCTCAAGCTATAGATAATGGTCATGGTTACCTCTTTTTATGGATGTTGCGAATGGTTAATGTAACGCTGTTGTTATAAAAAAAGTGTAAAAATCGCTGGGGATATTAGCGCCTCTTAGCTTATCGAAACTATTGTCGACTTCGGCTGCTTGCTTACGCGACGAGATAGCAGCCGAGTACTCCGCAGAAGCGACAGCGCATGTGTTTTCACGCATTGCGCAGTAAAAACGCAGGCTTTCCGACATCGCGTCGAGTCATTGCGAGAAAAAATCGGTTAGGCGCGGAAAGGCTTATGGAATAATCGAAGCACCAAAGTATCGCCTGTTTACAAGCCCGGATAAATTCGTAAAGCCGCTTACAAAAACCGTTTCTTTGATAGCTTCCGGAGGAGAGCTTATCGAGGCAAGCCAACACTATGAATTTTCCGTGCTCATATCCCGCAATCAGCTCCTGTTGTGACTCTGTGCGAATCTTTATAACTACACTTATAGAGTCCGCAGCCAATATAGAGACATTTGCTCCTTCTCCCTCAGGGCATAACTATCTACACAACTTTTTTGTATTATAAATACAAATAGTTACAAAGCGGTCTAACTCCCTCTCCTGCTGGAGAGGGTGGGGGAGAGGAGAATAAAAACAACCCTTTATATCCCCCCTCATCCCAACCTTCTCCCTCAAGGGAGAAGGAGCTGGTACTAGTGTAGATACTTATGCCCTCAGGGAGAAGGCTGGGATGAGGGGAATATAAATAGCATTTTCCTTATTTTAAATTCCCCTCACCCAACCCTCTCCCGCTGGAGAGGGCTTTACGTCGCTTTATCAACTGAGGTATCTATATTTACCGACGCACTTATCGCGCTAAAGCCATAAATAACTTAAGAATGCGACATTTGCGGCCGCGTATTGAATCTATCGGTCTGCGCCCGATAATAACCGCTGCTCCAACGCTTCCATTCGCTTATGCAGCCGGGCCAACTCGTCGAGAATCTTGTCTTCTCCCGTTTGAACGCGATCGTCTTCCGGTTCGATTTGCCTTATATCCATCCCTACAGCATGAATGTTTTTGCCGATCAGAGCCACCGAAACGACGGCGGTGAATAAGGCGAATACTATCAGCCCAAACAAAATCAATCCTGCCGCCAGCAAACGCCCGAAAAAGGAGACCGGAACCACATCGCCAAAGCCCACATGAGTCATCGTCACCCAAGCGGACCAAATACCGTCGAAGGGCGATTTGATATTGGCATCAATCAGGAAAAGCAGCAATCCGACAATCAAAGTTACCAAAGCCGCAAGCAAGACCAGATAAGCCAGATGCTTGGACCTGGAGAGATCGCGCCTGAGGCTGTTTCCCCATTGAAGCGCATTATGACATTCGCTTAACCAATACATATATTTTGTCCCTCTCTAATTTGTTACTCGATTAATTACACTATCATCCGCCCGGCATCGGCAAAAACTGATCCACGCCAATCGGAGAAAACACATCAGAATGAATCAATGGTTTTTCCCGTTGCCAAGTCGCACAACATAAACCAGTCCAAACCGTCATAACCCTGTATCTGAAAACGCACCATAAAATCTCCGTGCCGATGCAGCATTCGTTGTTTCTCAATCAGTCCCGGATGCAGGCGCAACGCCTCCCGTTTACAAGGTTCGATGTTGACCTTACTGGGCGGTAATGCATAACGGTCGATAATATTCGTATCCACGCCGACAGCCTCCCTATAGGCCGCCCATCTCGATAAAGTGTCCGTTGAATAGGCTAGGTTTGAGCATGTAGCCAGGGCCATAAAACTCAACATCAAGACCTTTTTAATAAACGTGTTATTCATGAAAGCATCTTATAAAAAACATGGGGAAACCGGTTTGGATTAATCCAGGATCGATCAATGTTCTATTTATCTAAAACACAGCCGTTTAGGCGAAGCCGGTCATCCAACAATGACAAGATATAAAAAACGCTATAAAAAAGTTGTAAAAGTTATTCACTTTTTCGGCACGCATGAATTGTCATAGCCGGAGCAGGACAGGAAGGAGCAAGGACAACTCAGATTCAGGGAAGCCGCGCCGCCTGCCCCAGCATAGGAAAAACGGCCGCCAAGCCTTTAGTGATGAACTCCACCGCGATGGATAAAATAATCAGACCGAATACGCGGGTAATCACATTCATGCCGGTTGTACCCAGCCAATCGGCAATTTTTTCCGCCATCAGCAAACACAGCAGCACCAGCGACGCCACCGTCGCGATAACGCAACCGGCCAAAAAATCATGGTTCCAGGACGGATTCAGGTTATGGTAGACAATCACGCTACTCATTGCGCCGGGGCCGCTGAGCAGCGGAATGGCCATCGGCACCACCGCGATAGACGCTTTATCGACCGACTCGGCGCGTTCCTCGGGCGTGTTCCGGGAGCGGTCATGAGAAGCCTTGACCATCGAAATCCCCATTAACAAAATGATGATTCCGCCTGCAATCTGGAACGAGGGAATGCCGATGCCGAAAAGTTCCAGCATAGACCTACCGCCGAACAATGAAAACAGCAGCACGGCAGCCACCGACATCGCGCAAATCCAGGCGATATGCCGCCGCTCCTCGGAGCTTCGATGCTCGGTCAGGCTGATGAATAAGGGGATCGCGCCGATGGGATCCACCACCGACAAAAGCCCGGCCAGCAGTTTAATGAATTCATCGAGTTCCGTCATTGCAACTCTACGGCAAGGTCATGAATATTACTCAACATTTCATCGTAGGAAATATGGTTCAAGGACAGTTTGGCCGTCATAAACCATACTTCATCAGCAAGCATGGCGGCATTATCATTCGATAAATTCACCAGAGGTTTCCGGCACGAACCTACTTTCATGCCGACACGGTTCATGATCGACTTAATCGGCGCTGGGTTTGAACCCGATTTCAATAAGGCGCGGCAAAAACGATGAATAGCCTGCATGATGATTTTGGCTCGATGTAAATCCGAACGCATCGTGGCGGCGACCAGTTCATTCATCACCTTAGGCATAATGTTCGCCGCCACCGAAATCACGCCCACACCACCGACTGCAAGAATCGGCAAGGTCAGCGAATCGTCGCCGGAAAATACCGAGAAAGGCCGGTCAAGCCGGGCAGACCGGTAAATAACCTCGGTAATTTGATCAAGATCGCCGTTCGATGCTTTTAGCCCGGCTATTGACGGACATTTTTCGCACAGTTCGATGATCAGGTCGGCGCTAAGATCAATGCCGGTCCGGCTGGGTATGTTATATAGGATCAGCGGTATGCCCACTTTATCCAGTTCCTGAAAATGCGCGAGTATGCCTTCCGGACTGGGCCGGTTGTAATAAGGCGTTACCACCAGGCAGGCATCGGCACCAAGTTCGGCCGCACGCTCGGTCAATCTCAGCGCCTCCCGCGTGCTGTTCGATCCGGTTCCGGGAATAACTTTGAGTGGTGTATACCGGGCCGCCTCGATCGTTGTCGACACCACAGCGTCCCATTCCTCTTTTAGCAGGGTCGGCGATTCGCCGGTTGTGCCGCAAGGTACAATCGCCGCGGTTTTGCTGTCGGCGTGCAGTTTGACCAGTCCGGCGAGTTTTTCCCTGTCGACGGATTGTTCGGCATCGTCGCTAAAGGGGGTGATAAGCGCTGCAATAGAACCTTTCAATAATGCCATGATATTTTCCATTCCGGATAAACGGAGAACACTATCACTTAGATCATACGTTCAGCGCAATCGGCAAGTATCTCGGCTTCAAAGGAAGCCGCTTTAGAATTTCCGCCGATGCTTTTTGAAAAACAGGCTTGGTATTGGTTAAATCCTGCCTGCGAAATAAATACGACCTCAACGCCGGGAATGCCGCAGAGATATTGCAAAAGACCCAGTGCGGCACAGCCGGTCGATTTAATATAAATTCTCGGCTTCTCGCACCGGCTTTTTATGAACCCGGCAAGCTCATCAAGTCCATTTACCGTATTTTTGAATTGCTGTAAAAATACGGTTTTTCCCCCGCTACGTTGTACGAGTCGCCATACGTTTTCATTATTATCAAGACCAAAATAAGATTGAACTGTCATTGAAGTTTTTTCACCTTGTGGTTAAGACCGGATCTATCTTATTTAACCGCCCATAAAATTGATGTAAAGCGTTACGCTAAATGTATAAAAATTTTATAAAAACGCATCGGACAAAGTAATAGATCCGTATGAATCAACGGGATATTCAAAACAACGCAGCTCATGATAACGCTCTAACTCATCGCGTGTGTATTTTTCAATTACAGCCAGCCTCTTCTTTTCAGACGAAAATACAACAGCAGACTGCATAAGGTCACGCCGCCCACCACGGCCGGATAGCTGTATTCCCAATCCAGTTCCGGCATATATTTGAAGTTCATGCCATACCAGCTGAACACCATGGTCGGTATCGCCAGGATAGCGCCCCAGCCGGCCAAACCTTTGACGATTTCGTTCTGCCGCACCGATTCAAAGGTCAGATGCACCTGCATCGCCGCCACCAGCATTTCGCGCATACCGTGTATCGCCTGATCTATGCGTTTAATATGATCGGCAACGTCGCGAAAATACACGCCGACATCTTTCGGAATGATCCCGCTATGAAAACGCATCAGTTCGTTGCAAATATCGATAACCGGGTTAATCGCGCTCTCCAGTTGCAACAACTCGCGCTTTAGCTCATAAAGACCTTCTATGGTTTGCCGGCTGGGACGGTATTCGAATATCGCCGACTCCAATACATCGAAGCGCTGCTGCAAACCGTCAATAACCGGCACATAGTTATCGACGATAAAATCCATGATCGAATACAAAGCAAAGCCCGGCCCTTTGGCCAATTGTTGCGGCATGGCTTCGCAACGCCCCCGGATTTTGTTGTGGCTGCGCGAAGCCCCGTGCCTGACCGTGACCAGAAAACGCGGCCCCAGGAAAATATGGGTTTCGCCGAATTCGACTTGATTCTCCGCAAGATGGGCGGTGTGCAGCACCATGAACAGCGAGTCGCCGTATTCCTCGATCTTCGGGCGTTGATGGGCGGCGCAGGCATCTTCGATCGCCAAATCATGCAGCCCGAATTCCTCCTGGATTTTGGCCAGCAGTTTGTCGTCGGCTTCGCGCAATCCCAGCCAGACAAAGGTATGCTCCTGTTTCAGCACTTCGCTGATGTCTTCGATACTGACGTCGCCGATACTGACGCCGTTTTGGTAGGCCACGCATCTCATGACCCTACTGTTGTTAATTTGCTCTGTCAAAAGCGTCTCCTGTTATTTAGCAATGGTAATAGTCGGTGCGCCTTGCTGCGCCAAATCGGTCATGGTCATTTGAAAAACCAGGCATAACAGCCGAAAGCCTTCGCGGTTCCATTGATAGCCGGTTTCAGCTTGAAGCGCGTAATACCTATCGCCAAACTGCACGCTCATATCGGCCGTTGCCGGCTCGTCATCGCTAACCGACAAGGCCATGGTGTGGACCGGATTTTCATTGACGTTAGGCGTCCGCGGATGCTTGGCAACCGCATATTCCAGGTCGTCACTAATGGACTGGCCGATAAAATTCAGTACATTATGAAAGCTGCGCAAGCGAAAAACCCCGTGTATCGGCCATTCGCCGCCCGGATGACCGGGCCTGATGTCGACACTGACATCATTAGCCGCGCCTTTATCCGCTTCCTCGTGCAATTGAATGCGCTCCTCGTTACTTAGCGTTGTCGGATCGTAATTGGTTAACAGGATATGCCCGGTCACCCGCTTAGTTAATGTCAGCTGTTTGCGCTCGATGTGATATTCAACCTTGAATTCTTTTTGCAGCGCGGCTATTTGCTCCGCCGTCAATGCTTCGGACGGCACCGTCCAATGCCGATCGAACAGCAACGGTTCGACAAACAATTTGCGTCTATCCTGAATTGTCGACAAATGCAGGACGGCTTGCCGAAACAAGCGGTAGCCTTCGGCATCGCCGGGCTTGTTCAGATAAATGCCGCTCCGGCCGTTATCGTAAATGCGCAGCTCACCGGCCAGCAGGCGAAGCAGCAAGTCCACATCGACGCCTTGCCGCAACAACATAGTCAGCTTGTTTTCCTGAAACGGCGTTAACAAACGGCGGGTAAACTCCTCGCCTTCGATCGGCACGATGCTGATGGTTGGATTTTCGGACACCGTGCCGCCAAATACCGGCGTCAATAACGAGCCGGTTTCGCCGGTAAAGGCCGGCGTCGCTCCCGCATTAAATTGAAAGTTAAAGGTCGCGGCAATATTCGAAACACCGGTGAAATGCATGGGTTGATGCTGATGGGAACGGGCAATATTTAACAGCAGCTGTTTGGACAGAATAGCCGTGGTTGCCTTATCGTACTCAATGACCGCGCGATCCAAGGCCATCGGCGAAAAGCAACCCTGCAAGCCGCATAAAATCAGTATCGCCAAGCCTCTTGCATTGGCTTTAGTTAACGCTATCGAGATAGTGAACATCGTGCTGTTCCCGAATGGGTCGAAAAAAATTAAGCGTGCATTCTACAGGCAACCCGCATCGGAATCTTTAAAGAACTTGATTGATAATGATGTTATCGCCAATGACAAAACCCGGCATCGGTTTCGCCCTATGCCCTATTTTTAAGTTAAAATGACTGCCGATCGACATTGTCTTGAAGGCGGTCGCTCGATCAACCGGAAGGCGAAAGCGGAATCAAAATAAAACCAGCCAAGCATCGTACCTTGTAATAACCGGCGCTACCCATCCGGCCTCTACCGCGCCCTTTGTAACCGGGCTCCATCGCAAACTATTGATGAATACCGGTTCCACCCGGCTTATCCTGAGTCTTAACGGCAAACTTCTTCGAGGCGGCTTTGACTAATTCAATGAAAATATACCTTGTCGGCGGTGCAGTACGCGATCAATTACTGGGGCTTCCGGTCAAGGAACGCGACTGGGTGGTCATCGGCGAAACGCCGGAATCGATGGTGAAACAGGGCTTCAGGCCGGTTGGCAAGGATTTTCCGGTGTTTTTGCATCCGCAAAGCCAAGAAGAATATGCGCTGGCCAGAACCGAAAGAAAAACCGCACCGGGGTATAAAGGCTTTATCGTACACGCATCTCCCGATGTCAGCCTGGAGCAGGACTTGATCCGCCGCGACCTGACCATCAACGCGATGGCAATGACTCCGCAAGGGCAGTTGGTCGATCCTTACGGCGGTCGACACGATCTCGAAAAGCGTATTTTTCGGCATATTTCACCGGCCTTTGCCGAAGACCCGGTGCGGATATTACGTGTCGCCCGCTTTGCCGCCCGCTATGCCCATCTCGGTTTTACCCTGGCCGAAGAAACGTTGGTATTGATGCGCTCGATGGTGACGGCCGGCGAAGTGGATTACCTGGTTCCCGAGCGAGTCTGGGCGGAACTGGTTAAGGCGCTGTCGGAAAAATCGCCCAGCGCTTTTTTCTATGTCTTAAAAGAGTGCGCCGCCTTGGCTAAAATTTTCCCGGAAATCGATGGCTTATTCGGTGTGCCGCAGCCGGAAAAGCATCATCCGGAAATCGATACCGGGATTCATGCGCTGCTCTGTTTGGAGCAAGCGGCTTTATTGTCATCGAATCCCGAAGTCAGGTTTGCGGCGTTGGTTCATGATTTGGGCAAGGGCGTGTCGCCGAAGCAATACTGGCCGCATCATCACGGCCACGAAACCCAGGGTCTGCCTATCCTGGAGCGGATGTGCACACGTTTGCGCGTACCTAATTCGTTTAAAGCATTGGCTTTGCAGGTCATGCGCTACCATACCCATTGCCACCGGGCTTTTGAATTACGCGCGTCGACATTAAGCGATATGCTGGCGGCATTGGGCGCTTACAAGGCTAATCATAAATTACCGGAGTTTTTGCTGGCTTGCGAAGCGGACGCCAAAGGCCGGACCGGCTTTGAACATATCCCCTACCCTCAAGCCGAACGGATCAGCGGTGCAGCCAAGGCGGCTGCGTCCATCGATACCTCGTCTGTTCTGAATAGCGAACTTAAAGGCGCGCAAATCGGCGAGGCGATACGCCGCCTGCGTATTGAGGCGGTTTCGGAGTTTATTAAGGGTAACTGTTCAGCGAATGCCGATGGATGATACGGATTGGATAAGACTCTCAAGGTTGTTAGATACGACAGTCTCGGAGCGGTTGCTCGTTCCCAAGCTGAAGCTCTCATCGTTATGCAGATCTCGATGTAGGCCGGAAACGCCCACCCTGGCTATCGCCGGGCGGGCTTATTCCGGCCTACGTTCTATCTTGACCAGACTTGTGTATAAAGACGAGAGCTGGAGCTTCGGAACGAGTAAAAAGTTGTCCTTCGCGGTGAAAGTTTTGACTTTGATAAAACTTAAAAACTACAGCGCATCGCCAATATATTTTTTATAAAAAGGCCATGTCTTAACGTGCAGATATTTTCTGATCGGCGTTTTAATGACCGATACGCACAGGGCGATAGAGAACAAGCACCAAACCGCTGAATATTCGTTGGGGTCGGTCGTGGTAATGTCCGAAATAAACGGCCCGATTAAATAATGGAAAGCCACGAAACGCCAGGAGCCGTATATCACCGGCAAGTAAAATGCGACCAGGATATAAGTAAACGCATGTAAGCCCCAGTTAAAGCCGAACAACCAACCGACAGGATCCGACATCAGGCCGTTCAATGGCATTTGCCAGGCGATATGCCAAGAGCCGGAAGTGGAGCAGACACTCGGCCCGCAGAAGCCTTCGACGCCGATGTTGCAAGAACCGGCCCAACCGAAAGGATACATTTTCATCAGCATGAACACCGTGCCGACGGCGCACAGCGTATAAACCGTAGTGCGGATTTTGAGCTTGACGCTTTCGGGGATGAAATACATCGCCACCATGTTGACGAAAAACGGCTGGAACGAGACATGCAGATAGCCCAGCATCGTGAGTATCTGGTTGCTCGGATTGTCGCACATATCGATATAGACATAAGTGACCGCCTGCAACAATTCCATTAAGGCAAAATAAGTTAACGGAATCCAGAGCTCTTTCGATTCCCCTTGTTTAATCGCAACATAAGCTGCGGTACTAAGACCTGCGACGGCTAAAACACCGGACGCTTCACCACTCCAACACATATAACTGACCTTTTCTAAATTATTAAATACCGCTTTCCCACGATCCTACCCAGTGAGACAGCAGCAATGTTTTATTTGGCTATGCGGATGATTGGAATGGTATATTGCTATTGAAAACTCAAAGGTAATATCGACAGCCAACACAGTTATAGCCTTGTTTTATAAGCCGCCGACAGGAACATCAGGTGATCAAGACAAACGGTTGCAACCTTCCTATTGTATTACAATTAAGCGGAAATTGAGAAAGGCTAATCCATCCACTGAAACCGTTTGGCAAAGCTTCGCCGCAGCGCTGAATATTCAAACAGAACCGACTCCGTGGTTTATAAAATCGAAAAACAGCCAAAGCAAACTTGGGTTTTTTCCGGAACCGAAGCATTGGAACAAGAGTGGAGAAGCACGGATAGACCCCATATGCCCCTATCGATATTTTCCGACTGGAAACTATCGGTAAAGCCAAGTATCCTGCCTCCTTAATCTTTTGTCATACCGACGTCACAATGAGACGGTTTAATACCAAAAGTTAATTTCCCCTATGAAACCAACCTGAATATATAAGTTATGACGACCCAACCGACGCAATTATCCCAACAAGAAATCGGCAAAATTGATGCCTACTGGCGCGCCTGCAACTACCTTGCCGCGGGCATGATTTATCTGCGCGATAATCCGCTACTGCGCGAGCCGCTGAAGTTGGAACATGTGAAAAACCGTTTGCTGGGCCACTGGGGTGCAAGTCCCGGCCTCGCTTTTACTTATATTCACCTGAACCGCTTGATTAACAAATACGATCTGGACGCCATCTTTCTGGCCGGTCCGGGACATGGCGCACCCGGCGTACTTGGTCCGGTCTACTTGGAAAGCACTTACAGCGAAATTTACCCGAATAAGAGCGAAGACGAACAAGGCATGCGCCAATTCTTCAAGGAATTCTCCTTCCCCGGCGGTATCGGCAGCCACTGTACTCCGGAAACGCCGGGCTCGATCCATGAAGGCGGCGAACTCGGCTACAGCGTTTCGCATGCGTTCGGCGCCGCTTACGATAATCCCGATTTGATTGTTGCGGTGATGGTCGGCGACGGCGAATCCGAAACCGCCCCGCTGGCGACGTCCTGGCATTCCAACAAATTCCTGAACCCGATCCGCGATGGCGCGGTATTGCCGATCCTGCATCTGAACGGCTACAAAATCAACAACCCGACCATCCTGTCGCGCATCTCGCATGAAGAATTGGAGAACCTGTTCAAAGGCTACGGCTGGACGCCTCATTTTGTCGAAGGCAGCGATCCGGACACGATGCATCAAGCCATGGCGGCAACCATGGAACACTGCGTACTGGAAATTCGCCGCATTCAACAGGAAGCGCGCAGCAGCGGCCAACCTGTTCGTCCTTATTGGCCGATGATCGTGTTGCGCAGCCCCAAAGGTTGGACCGGACCGAAACAAGTCGACGGTAAAAAAGTGGAAGGTTTCTGGCGCGCTCACCAAGTGCCGCTGGGCAATGTGCGCGACACCCCGGCGCATTTCGAACAGTTGGAACAATGGCTGCGCAGTTACAGGCCGGAAGAACTGTTCGACCGCGACGGCCGTTTGATGCCCGATCTCAAAATTCTTGCGCCACAGGGTGCGCGGCGTATGAGCGCCAACCCTCACGCCAACGGCGGCCTGTTGCGCAAAGCCTTGCATATGCCGGATTGTCGCGACTATGCTGTTGCCGTAACCAAACCGGGCACTACCAGCGCGGAAAACACCCGTCCGCTGGGCAAATTCCTGCGCGACATTATGAGCTTGAACATGAGCAATTTCCGCGTGTTCGGCCCCGATGAAAACAGCTCGAACAAGCTGGACGATATTTATGAAGCCAGCAAGAAAACCTGGCTGGCCGATTACCTGCCGGAAGATGAGGGCGGCGGCGAACTGTCCCCGGACGGCCGGGTCATGGAAATGCTGTCCGAACACACGCTGGAAGGCTGGTTGGAAGGCTATTTGCTGACCGGCCGCCACGGTTTCTTTTCCACTTACGAAGCCTTCGTGCATGTCATCGATTCGATGTTCAACCAGCATGCCAAATGGCTGGCGATGTCCAAAGAAGTTCCTTGGCGCGCGCCGGTATCGTCGCTGAACCTGCTGATTACCTCAACGGTATGGCGTCAGGATCACAACGGCTTTACCCATCAAGACCCCGGCTTTCTCGATGTCGTGGTCAACAAAAGCCCGGAAGTGACGCGCATTTATCTGCCGCCCGATGTGAATTGTTTGCTGTCGGTGGCCGATCATTGTTTAAAGAGCACCAATTACATCAACGTGATTGTCTGCGACAAACAAAAGCACCTGCAATTTTTGGACATGGACGCCGCGATTAAACATTGCACCAAGGGTATCGGTATCTGGAGCTGGGCGAGTAACGATCAAGGCGTCGAGCCGGATTTGGTCATCGCCAGTGCGGGCGACATTCCTACCAAGGAAGCATTAGCCGCTGTAGTATTGCTGCGCGAAAATTTCCCCGAACTCAAGATACGCTTTATCAACGTGGTCGATCTTTACAAGCTGACGCCTGAAAGCGAACATCCGCACGGCCTGTCGGACAAGGATTTCGACAGCCTGTTCACATTGGACAAACCCGTGCTGTTCAACTTCCACGGTTATCCCTGGTTGATCCATCGCTTGGCTTATCGCCGCAACAACCATAAAAACCTGCATGTGCGCGGCTATAAAGAAAAAGGCAGCATCAATACGCCGTTGGAACTCGCTATCCAGAACGAGATCGACCGTTTCAGCCTGGTAATCGATGCGATTAATCGTATTCCGGCCTTGAGCGTGGCCGGTGCGCATGTGAAAGAAAGCATGCGCGACCGGCAAATCGATTGCCGCAATTACGCTTACGAACACGGCACCGATTTGCCCGAAGTCGATAACTGGGTATGGCCGTATTGAAGCGCTCGGTTTTAACGGTCAACAGCGGCTCGTCTTCGCTCAAGGCGAGCCTGTTTTCCGCCGAGGGTACGCGGCGTAATTTTCGTTATGAGCATGTGCGCGACCAACAGCAAGCGTTCGATCAACTGTTGCACGATTTGGCCGGTGAAATGCCGGAACGGATTGGCCATCGCTTTGTTCATGGCGGCGCTATTAGCGACCCGGCAAGAGCAATCAATGACGCCGAACATTCCCGGCTGAAACAGCTGGTCCATCTTGCCCCGCTGCATTTGCCCGGTAATCTGCTGGGGCTGGATTTATGCCTGCAACGCTTCGATGCGCCGCAAGTCGCCTGCTTCGATACCGCTTTTCATGCGACCATGCCCGAGTTGGCTAAGCGGCTGCCGATTCCGAATGAACTGGGTTTTCGCCGTTTTGGTTTTCATGGGCTTAATTACGCTTATATCGCCGGAATGCTGGAAGGAATTTTGGGCGAGGCGGCTTATCGAAAAGTGGTCGTCGCCCACTTGGGCAGCGGCGCCAGTCTTTGCCTGATGGAAAAGCTGAAATCGGTGGACACCACGATGGGTTACACCCCGGCGGGCGGCATCCCAATGGGAACCCGAAGCGGCGACCTCGATCCCGGCGTGATGCTGGAGCTGGCGAAGCGCTACACCCCCGAAAAATTGAGCGACGTGGTGTTTCACCAAATGGGGCTGATGGCGTTGTCCTGTGGTGAAAGTTCGGAAATGAATGAGCTTGTTTCCAGTCACAGTGAAAATGCCGAATTCGCCGTCGACTATTTTTGCCGTCAAGTGCGAGCGGCCATCGGCGGTTTTGCGGCCAAGGCGGGCGGTATCGATGCGCTGGTTTTTACCGGCGGCATCGGTGAGCATTCAGCCGAAGTCCGGGACAAAATCTGCGCTCCCCTGGGGTTTCTCGGCTTTGCGTTGGATCGGCTTGCCAACAACGCCGGCAACAGTAAAATCGGCCTTGCCGGTCATAAACCGGTGCTGATTGTTCCGGCTGACGAGGAAGTAATGATTCGCAATCTTTGCCTGAGTGTTTGTCGGTAAAGCCAGTCACTCGCAGGGCGGTTTCGCGTCAGCAAGCCGCCCATCAACCCGACACCGATAGAACAAGCCTGCCGAAACTTGCGGCTGATTGCCTAGCGATGAATCCCGCCTACCAATATCCGTCTTATAGCGTTTTCATTCGAATCTAATCCTGAACCTTGCAGCACAAGGTTCAGGAAGCGATTACCGTAGATCGCCTAACATAAAAACTCAACATGTCCTGAGTAACGCCATAGCGCAGCGAACCGCATCGATCGAAGACGGCGCGAGCGGTGCCGGTCGTTCCTCACCTCTCCCCACGGCCCTGCTGATATTTAAAATTATAAAAGTAGTTATCTTTTTTCCGTCCATTCCGTAACAACATTGAGCCTTTAAAGTATAAGCAAATCCCTACAATAATTAAGCATCCGTCGATTAT
>Ga0265327_10001518_pt1 | contig 28662 bp, 28 predicted proteins | sample 41621metaG_FD_202089 | JGI IMG/M metagenome (GOLD analysis project Ga0265327, IMG submission 202089) | Rhizosphere microbial communities from Carex aquatilis grown in University of Washington, Seatle, WA, United States - 4-16-21 metaG | ecosystem: Host-associated > Plants > Roots > Rhizosphere...
CGCTGGAGCTTGCTTCCCTTCGTGCTCTCATGGAGCAGCTCGGCGCGATTGCCATCGACACCGCGATGGGTTCTGCGGAGTGTGAGAAGTTTTGGGAAATGCGCCGCAAGTTTTCCTTCAGCCTGCGCGCCACGGGGCTCATCAAGCTCAACGAAGACATCGTCGTGCCGCGTGGCAAGCTGGTGGAACTCGTGACTTTCGCGGAGCAGTTGCAGAAGGACTGCGGTTTCCCCATCGCCTGCTTCGGCCATGCAGGAGACGGCAACATTCACGTCAACATCATGGTGGCGGACATGAATGATCCCGCCCAGCGGGAGCGCGCGGAAAAAGCCTTGGACGATCTCTTCCAGCACGTCATGGCCATCGGCGGCGCCATCACGGGAGAGCACGGCATTGGCATCGCCAAGGAGCGTTGGTTCGCCGAAGCGGTGGGCGTGGGCGCCCGCGAAGTGCACCGACGTCTCAAGGCGGCGCTTGATCCGCAGCACCTGCTCAATCCGGGGAAGTTTGTCTAGGCTGGCTAGCGGCCCACCGCATTTGCCCCGTCCCAGCCACCAAAATTCAGCTCCGCCACGTGGGTGGTTTCGGGTTCGTCCTCATCCCGCTGATCAGCGTTGCGGAGTCTGCAATAGGCTTCGTACTGCGTGAGTCCACCGACATAGGCTTGGTTTTTCTTCACGTCAGGCAGGACATAGACCGGCTTTCCGCGATAGTTGATCAGGCTCATTTTCGCAGGAAGCCTTGGCAGGAGTGCGACTTGGTCCGGCGTGTGAGGGGTAATGACCTTGAATCCGGCGGAGAGGGCCCTGCTCTCCTTCTTTTCCAGTTCGGTGGCGCAGCTCACGAACCCCATGACGCACGCCGCGGCGCAGAGGACCTTGAAGACGGGACGGATGGGAATCATGGGATGTTTTTGAAGACTTTCTTTTGAATGAACGAACCGATCCACTAGCAATGATTTGGAAAAATAGCAGGTAAGTAATGGGAAAGCGATGCCGGAGATGGATTGCCGCATCATTTTTTCGGCATCACCGACGGTTGCCCGTGAATTCACCAAGGGTTGCCAGGAGGCCACCGTTTCGATTGAAGCGTACCAATTCCAGTGCGTAAGTGATTTTCACTGCCGCTGCCCTCATGGATCCACGCCCGGAAGACCTCGTCAATGCCCTGCTCGCCTCCTACAAGGAGATCGGAGGCATCAACCATCTCGATGCGGCGAACCTGCCTTCGAAGAAAGTCATCGCGTCCTTGTGCGAGGACATGCTGCAGCTTCTCTTCCCTGGGTTTTTCGCGGAGGAGGCGGTGTCCACCTCGGAAATCAGCATGGTGACCACGGAGCTGGTTTCCAGCATCCGCGACCGGCTGTGCGCGGAGATGCAGCACAGCCTGAAGACTGCCCAAAAGGCGTCCGACGGAAAGGCCGTGAAGACCTCTGGGGATGTTTGCCGCCACTTCCTGAGCCGGCTGCCAGTGGTGCGCAAGCTTTTGCAAACCGACGTGGAAGCCGCGTATGAGGGCGACCCTGCGGCGCGAAGCTATGACGAGATCATTCTCGCCTATCCCGGTATTGAGGCCATCGCCATCCAGCGCCTCGCGCACGTGCTCTATACGGAGGGCGTGCCGCTCATTCCACGCATGATGACAGAGTGGGCCCACAGCAAGACGGGCATCGACATCCACCCCGGCGCGCAGATTGGCTCGCACTTCTTCATCGATCACGGCACCGGTGTGGTGATCGGCGAGACCTGTGTGATCGGCTCCCATGTGAAGCTTTATCACGGCGTGACCCTTGGCGCGCGCAGCTTTGCCAAGGATGAGCAGGGGAACCTGGTCAAGGGCATCAAGCGGCACCCGGACGTGGAGGACTACGTCACCATTTATCCCAATGCCATTATCCTTGGCGGCGACACGGTGATCGGCGCGCACAGCACCATTGGCGCCAATGTGTTTCTCATGAAGGGCGTCCCGCCGGACACGCTGCTGGTACGCGGCGAGCAGGTGCAACGTGTGCACGACAAGAAAAAGAAGAAGGGGCAGTCAGGTGGCGAGGACAATCTTGAGGCCACCCACTACACCATCTAGCGGAGGAGACGATGGCCCTTTCCGCGAGGCAGCTTTGGTTTCGCTTCTTTGACTTGGATAAGGAGAAGAAGCCCGCGCCCGCGCCGAGTGCTGCCCCGAAAATAGCAGTCCCCCCAGTGACTCACCATGAGGCGCGTGCCTCATCATTGGAGACGGAGGCGCGCGAATGGCTGCGCCATCTGGGCTTCACCGAAGGCGCAGAAAAACTCACCGTCGCCTGGAAGCCGCGCATGCGCAGCACTGCCGGCTATGCGAAGTGGCCGCACTGGTGCGTGGAACTCAATCCCCGGCTCAAGGAGTTCCCCGGGGAGGTGACGCGCACGCTCAAGCATGAGCTCGCCCACCTCGTGGCCCACGCGCGGGCTGGACGGAAACGCATCGCACCCCACGGCCGGGAATGGCGGCAGGCTTGTTCGGACCTTGGCATCCCGGGCGAAAGCGTGCGGCATACCCTGCCTCTGCCCACGCGACGCCAGAAAAGGAAATTCACCTATGCCTGTCCGTCCTGCGGCATCATCGTCGATCGCGTGAAAAAATTCCGCCGACGCACAGCCTGCCTGGTCTGCTGCCGCAAGCACAATCGCGGCCGCTATGATGCGCGCTTTGAATTCGTCCTGAAGGCCGGGCCCCGGAAATCGTAAAGCCGGAAGATCAGAGCGGCTGGTCGAGGTGGAAAATTTCCTCCCCCTCGGGTACCGCTCCATTGCGAATGCCTTCCAGGCGGCGCTGGCTGCCACGCTGGGTGGAGGGGCGGTTGGCCGCGCGTGCAATCAGTCCGCCGAGAGTCGGTCCGGCGATGACTACACCTGCTGCCAGCAACACCAGCGCGGTGACGTTGGAGGTGCGCCGCTCCATGCCTCGCCCGAAAAGAATGCCCAGCGCTGCGCCCACCGTGGCCGATGCCGTGGTCAGCGTGTAAGTGTTCAGATCGTCGTCAATCCGGGGCTGGGGCTGGTAGGACATGTTGTAAGCTAAGCCTGACCACGCAAAAACAAAAATAGAAAATGGAATTTGAGGTTCGTTCTGCGACGTGGACATTCCCTGTTTCCTCCCTGATTCCCTGAACCTGACGACCCTCTCCTGAATGAGTTTCCAGCCAACCAGTACCTACGCTCTCATCCTGGCGGGCGGCAGTGGGCAGCGCTTCTGGCCGCTGAGCCGCGACCGCATGCCGAAGCAGTTGTTGAAGCTTTTCGGAGGCAAGACGCTTCTGGAACACACCATCGACCGCCTGGAGGGCCTCGTGCCCAAGGAGAATATTCTGGTGCTCACCAACCACCAGCAACTCGACGCCGTGCACGAGGTGCTCCCGGATTTCCCACGGGAGAATATCCTCGCGGAGCCGGAGAAGCGGGACACGGCGCCCGCCATCGCGCTGGGTGTCGGTTGGGTGGCGGCGCGCGATCCCCAGGCCACCATGATGGTGCTGCCCAGCGACCATTGGATCAAGGACCGCGAGGCATTCCAAAAAACCGTGCGCACCGCCACCGCTGCCGCCCAGCAGAGCAAGGCGCTCGTCACCATTGGCATCAAACCCACCTGGGCCTGCACGGGTTATGGTTATATCGAGTGCGGGGAGATCGCTCCCGTCAAGGGCGAGACAGCCGTGCGTGAAGTGAAACGCTTCCGCGAAAAACCCGCGCCGGAGATCGCCCAGCAGTATTTTGATCGGGGCGGGTTCCTCTGGAATGCCGGCATGTTCTTCTGGTCCATCCCCGTGGTGCGCGAAATGATGGAGTCGCAGTGTGCAGAGTTGGCTGCGTTCGTCAGCGCGCTGGAGGCCTCGGAAGATTTCGACGGCACGCTGCGCGCCAGCTTCGGTGCCTTGCCCAAGCGCTCCATCGACTACGCGCTCATGGAAAAAGCCCCGCGTGTGCTGAACGTGGAAGCCGGCTTCGATTGGGATGACGTGGGCAACTGGATTTCCGTCGCCGCCCACCTGACGGAAGGCGATGAAGGCAATCGCCAAAACTGCGTGGTCAGCCAGCAGGAGTCCGGCAACAACATCGTCTTCTCCCACACCGGTCAGCATGTGGCTTTGCTGGGCGTTCAGGACCTCATGATCATCTCCACCCCGGACGCCCTGCTCGTGGCCCATAGGAGCCAGGCGGAGCAGCTCAAGAAGCTGGTGGACGACCTGCCGAAGGAGTTGAGGTGAGGGGAGAGTTGATAGTTCAAAGTTGATGGTTGATAGACTGAAACGCCAGGTGTCTTCAGTCTCTCAGCGCTTCAGGGCCCGCTCTCGGCTATCAACTCAAGACTATCAACTTATAGCCAATCATGTCCCGCATCCTCGGCATTGATCACGGCACCGTGCGTATCGGTTTGGCACTGAGCGATGAACTGGCCATGATCGCCAACCCGTTGAAAACGCTGGACGCAGGTCCGGAATCCGTATCGCAGATCGCGGACATTGTGCGGCAGAAGCGTGTGGCGGAGGTGGTGCTCGGCATGCCCTACCGCATGACCGGCGAGCGCGGCAGCGCCACCGAGCGCGTGGAGAAATTCGCGGACCGCCTGCGCAAAGTTTTGCCTCATGAAGTGTCGATCCATTTTGTGGATGAACGGCTCTCCAGCAAAGCGGCGCTCGATTCCCTCGGCTTGAAGGAAAAGCCCCGGGATCGAGAAGAAAAGAAGATCGTGGATCAGATCGCTGCGGTGGCGATTTTACAGGACTATCTCAATACACGGCAGGGCCCTGAGTCATGGTTGTTGCCCGACGAAGACTCGGAACTCGAATAGCGGCCCTGCTCACTGTTGACCTTTGACAGTGGACCGTTGACCTCATTCCCATGCGCCGCCTCCGCCTCACCATCGCCTATGACGGCCGTCCCTGGCAGGGCTGGCAGGCGCAGCGTGGTGGGCAGACCATTCAAGATCAGCTCGAAACGGTTTTTACCAAACTCGCAGGTGTGGAAACCCGAGTGCAGGGCAGCGGGCGCACGGATACCGGTGTTCATGCGCGTGGCCAGGTGGCGCACGTGGACGTACCCGTCGAAACCAAGCTTCATGCGGAGCAGTGGCGCAACGCGCTCAATGCCCATCTGCCATCCAGCATTCGTATTTTGAATTGCGAAGAACTCGGCATCGGCCATGGCTTTCATGCGCGGTTCGATGCTACGGGCAAGGTTTACGAGTATCGCATCCATCTGGGAAGCGTGATGTCGCCCTTTGAGTGGGGGCTGGCGTGGCAGGTGTGGGGTGAGCTGGACATGGAGGCGCTGCGCACGGGCTGCCAGTTGATGCTCGGCACGCATAACTTCGCGCGTCTCTCCGCCAACCGCGGTGACATAAGTGAAGAAGAACGTCGCGAAAATGCCGAAGGTCTGACGCGCACCATCCAGCGCGCGGATGTATTTCACGAAGGAGACCTGCTGCGCCTGGTATTCGAGGGTGATGGCTTTCTCTACAAGATGGTGCGCATCATGGTGGGAAGCCTCATCCATGTGGCGCGTGGCAAGGCCAGTCTCGACTGGCTGCGGGACCTCGTAGAAAATCCCGTGGGCGAAAAGAGCCACCATTGCTCACCGCCGGATGGTCTCTATCTGGTGCGCGTGAAGTACTGAGGATTCGGTTGCACGACGCCGTGGGTAGCCGTCATTGAATCATGATGCAGTTCATCTCGGTTCTCGTTGGCCTGGTCTGCGCCGTGTTTTTGATTCCTGGGATTCTGCCGGGTCTCGGCTGGATTCTGTGGGCAGTGCTCCTGGGCTGTATTTTGGGCATTATCTTCGGCGCGTTCTGCCAAAGAAAGATCGGACTTGTAATCAATATTGCTGTGGGAATTGCCGCGATTGTCAGGCTTGTCCTGGGCGGCGGAGTGTTCTGAAGAGCCCAAACATCTGTTTCACCACACAAAGCATGTCACCCACCTTGTCTTTGTAAGGACGCCCCGGCTTCAAAATATTCCAGCCTTTCGACTGGCCGATCTTTGCCAGCGAAGCCGAAGGATGAACCAGCATCGCGTTTCCCGCGAATTCCAACAGCGGCAGGTCCGCGCTGCTGTCGGAGTAGCTCCATGAGTCGCGCCGCGCTTCGTCATCGAAATCATTAAGCTCTGCGATGGCCCACTTCATGGCGGCGATCTTCGCCTCGTGTTTGTTGTTCTCGCCCATGACATGCGGCATGAAGGGCATGGACTCCGGTATTTCCACGCGCGTCGCCACGCAGTAGTCAAAGCCCAGTTCCTGCGCGATCTCCTGCGCATAGAAATCCGGGCTCGCGGTGTTCAATACGAGCACGCGGCCTGCCTGTCGATGTTCCTCGATGATGCCGCGCAGTTCCGGATAAACCCAAGACGCGACCTCGCCGGTGGCGAACTCGCGGGAATAATCATAGAGCTTCTCCCGGGACAGGCCGATGAGGTAGTTCATGAAAGCCCGCTTCGCTGTCACGGTGCTCACTAGGCGCAGCGCTTTGAGCACGGCAAAGGGCAGGAAGGCCAGGTGCAGCAGGGTGCGCCAGCGTTCCTTGCGCAGGACGAGGTTGCAGAACAGCGCCTGCGTGTCAAAGGGCAGCAGGGTGTGATCCAGGTCAAAGAATGCGTAGGAGCGCATCACCCGCAGCGTGCGCCGTTTGCGCTTCTAGTCAATGCGCGACACAATTCACGTGTGCTTCAGCAGGCTGGTATAGGCACAGCGCACGAACATCTCCGGCTTCATAAATCCTTGGCCCAGCTTCTCGTCGAACTCCTTGCTCGGCGCCGCAGCCACCACTTCATCCACGGATTGGCCCGCTGCCTTGGACTTTTGGAGCTTTTCATAGACCGTCTCCAGCATGCTGACATAGCCCTTCAGGTCATCCTGCGTGGCCAGCGCACCGTGACCGGGGATGATCCTTGTTTTGGCGTCGGTGAGCGCCAGCGCCTTCTTGGCGCCCGCGATCATGCCGCCGATCCATCCGCCGCTGGAGTAGTCGATGAACGGGTAAAGCCCGTTAAAATGGATGTCGCCCATGTGGATCACATTGGCGCTGGCGAAGTGGATGAAGATGTCGCCGTCGGTGTGTGCGGGGTCCACGGAGACGAGGTGAAGGTCATCGCCATTGAGGTGCATCTGCATCTCGCTGTTGAAGGTGATGTCCGGACGCGCGTCATCCGGGAGCGGCGGCATGTCGCGGTTCATGAAATCGTTGTGCTGCGTGGTGGAGACGCGCTTGAGGCAATTGTCATGCGCGAATATGCGTGCGCCTTCCTTGGCGAGGGCCTGGTTGCCACCGACGTGGTCAAAGTGCCAGTGCGTGTTGATGATCACCGTGATGGGTCGCCCCGCCGCCTTCGCCACTTCCAGGCTGGTGGTGGTGGCCATCGCAGGCAGTCCGCTGTCGATCACCACGCCGCCGTCCTTCCCGGTGAGCACCAAAATGTTGCCGCCACCGCCGCTCAACAGCGTCAGCTTCTCGCCCAGCGAGATGTACTGCATCTCCTGCACCGGCGGATTTTTCACCTTGTCTTCGGCGAAGACGCCGCGCGAGCCAAAGGCGAAGGCGGTAGCGCCCAACGCCAGGGTGCGGAGAGATTCACGGCGGGAAAGAGTGGGGGAGAATTTCATGGGAGGTGAGAGCGGGAAAAGGTGCGCAATGGATACGAGCCCGACACTTTCGCGAGAACAAAAACGCGGACCCCTTTCGGGGTCCGCGTTTTTTGATTCGTTCTGAGTGGAGCGCGCTAGGCGCGTCAGCTTTACTCGTAGCTGGCCTGGGCGCCGCCCACGTCGCGCTTCTTGATCCAGCTCATCATGCTGCGGAGGCGCGCGCCGGTCTTTTCGATCGGGTGCTTCTCGCCCTTCTTCAGCAGGGCGTTGTATTTTTTGTAGCCGCCCTCGTACTCCTTGACCCACTTCTTGGCGAACTTGCCGCTCTGCACATCCTTGAGCGCTTCCTTCATGCGCTTCTTCACGCTCTTGTCGATGATCTTGGGTCCCACGGTCACGTCGCCCCACTTCGCGGTTTCGGAAATGGAGAAGCGCATGCCGGCGATGCCAGCCTCGTTCATGAGGTCCACGATGAGCTTCAACTCGTGAAGGCACTCGAAATAAGCCATCTCAGGAGAGTAGCCCGCTTCCACGAGCACTTCGAAGCCGGCCTGCACCAGCGCGGTGGTGCCGCCGCAAAGCACGGTCTGTTCACCGAAGAGGTCGGTCTCGGTTTCTTCCTTGAAGCTGGTTTCGATCACGCCGGCGCGGGCGCCGCCGATGCCGTTTGCCCAGGCGAGCGCGATCTTCTTCGCGTCCTTGCCGGGGTTCTGGAAAATGGCGATGAGGGCGGGCACGCCCTTGCCTTCGGTGTACTGGCGGCGGACGATGTGGCCCGGGCCCTTCGGGGCGACGAGGATCACGTTCACGTCCTTCGGCGGCACGATGGTCTTGTAATGGATCGAGAAACCGTGGCTGAAGAGGAGAGTCTTGCCCTTGGTCAGGTTGGGCTTGATGTCCTTCTTAAAGGCGGCGGCCTGCTTGGTGTCCGGCAGGGCCACGAAAATGACGTCCGCTTTCTTCACGGCTTCCGCCGTGTCATAGACCTTGAAGCCGCGCTCTTCCGCGACCTTGCGCGACTTGGAGCCGGGATAGAGGCCAATGATAACATTGATGCCGCTTTCCTTGAGATTCAGCGCGTGGGCGTGGCCTTGGGAGCCAAAGCCGATGACGGCGCAGGTTTTGCCCTTGAGTGGGGCGAGGGGAGCGTCTTTTTCCGTATAGATTTTGGCTGCCATGGAAGGTCGTGTAGGTTTGGAGGGCGCGCAGCCTGCCGCAGGTGAGGCGGTGCGTCAATTTGAAATGAAGGGACTCTGGAACGGTCGGGAGGGGGAGTTCTCCAATTCCTGATGCCGGGAAAGATGAAAAGTCAGTTGCAAGTTCGTTTCAAGAGGCACAAGGGAACGCCTCGCTTCCAAGCACTCATAGGGTTTGGGATGGTTCTCGCACGCTTTTCCATGACAGGGTTGTTCATCATTAGCCGGATGATAGTCACGGCCAGCCGCACGTTTGGGCTGTTAGGGTTATGGCTGGGTTTGAGCTTGGCGGCATGGGGGCAGACCCAGACTCCCAAAGCGGATGACAGTGACGAAGCCGTCATCCCCCAGCATGCCTCCGTGGTGCTGGAGCATGAGGGAGCCGCCAACGTCCGCATTTATGAACCGGATGAAAAACCACCGCGCGCGGTGATCATCTTTGGCTCCGGGGATGGCGGCTGGTCAGCGTGGGAGGATGCCGTGAGCCGCGCGCTCATGGACGCCAAGATCTGTGTAGTAGGTTTTGATTGCCGGGCCTACTCCAAGACTGACTACGACCTTAAGGTGATGGGCAAAGACTGGGCCAAGCTCGCCCAAGAAGGGCTGGAGCGCTGTGGCGCGCCGGATGCGCCGGTTATTTATGGCGGCTGGAGCATGGGCGCGGTGCAGGCCGTGGCCGCCGCCGCCGCCAAGGAGCGCCCCAAGAATCTCAAAGGTCTCCTGCTGCTGGGTGCCGACAGCCGTGGGCGCTATGGCTTGAGGGCCCAGGATGAAACCGGCCTCGTAACACCCAAGGGGCCGGGCACTTTTGGCCTGGAGGAATTCAACAAAGCCGTGGCCAACCTTCGCGTGGCCCAGTTTCATGGCGGCGCGGATTTCATGGCTTCCACGGCTTGGGCGATCAGCCTGAAGTCTCCCCATGCGGTTTACGTGATTCCTGGCGCGAACCACGGCTTCGATGGTCCCAGCCAGGACTTCTTTGACGAAGGCTGGCTGAACCGCGGCATTGACTGGGTGCTCGGAGATGACAAGGCCGCCGCTGCGCCGCCCCATTTCCGCATGCCCTTCAATCTCTCGCCCATGTGGCCGGCGGGTTTTGTGGCTCTGGGTCTCATCGTGGTGTTCCTCATTTCGCGCACCCATTCGCTGCTGCTGCTCACCATCGCGATTGCATTGATGGGTCTGGTGGATTTGACGGAGGCGTTTTATCTGAAGCCGCCACTGGTGATCGCGTGGATGGAGCGCTGGGTGCCGCTGGGCGTCACGGAGAAGAGCCGGCTGCTGCTCATGTTCTCCGGGCTGAGCCTGCTTGCCCTGGCCCGCGGGTTGGGCCGGCACAAGCGCGTGGCCTGGATTTTGACCCTCGTGATGCTCGTGGTCACTGCCGTGCTGCATCTCTCGCGCGCGTTTGACTGGCATCACGCGCTGCTGGCCATTGTGCTGATTTTCCCGCTGGTGCGGTGGAGAAAGGAATTTGTCGCCCGCTCGGATGCGTCTTCGCTCAAGCTCGCTGTCCAGGTGGCGGTGGTCGCGCTGGTGGGTCTGCTGGCCTACGGCACCATTGGCCTTCACCAGTTCGGCGCGCGCGGGAATCTGGGCCAGCCGCTGACGTGGGAGGAAAGCGCGAGCCGTGCTGCCTCCGCGGTATTCCTTCAAAAGACGGAATATGATTTGGAAGGAAACCGCAACGTGCGGCGCTTCCTGGAGACCATGCGCGGCGGTTCGCTCCTCGGCGGACTGCTGGTCATTGCCCTGCTCCTGCGCCCGGTCCTCGAACGCCGCCTGCCGGAAGCCACGGACGAGGATCGTAGCCGTGTGAAGGACCTGATCGCCAAACATGGACGCGATCCCATGGACTGCTTTGCGCTGCTCCTGGACAAGCGATACTTCTTCAGCGCGGACAACGAGGGGGTGGTGGCTTACTCGCTGTGGCGAAAATTTGCCGTGGCCTTGGCCGATCCCATCTGTGCTCCCGAAGCGCGCAATCAGATGATCCAGGACTTCGCCCGCTTCTGCAAACAGCAGGACTGGCAGCCGGTGTTCTACTGTGCGCACGTGGCCAACCGCGCCGCATATGAGTCGGAAGGGTTCATCACCTTCAAGGTGGGAGAAGATGCCCGCCTCAGCGTGGCCGACTTCAAGTTGGAAGGCGGCAAGTTCCAAAACCTGCGCACCGCCCGCAACAAGGCACGCAAGAACGGTCTGAGCATGCAGTGGTACCAGGCACAGCCGATCGACCACGGCCTGGAAGCACAGCTCATGCTCCTCTCGCAGGACTGGCTGAACCGCAAGCACGGTGGCGAAATGACCTTCGACCTGGGCAGCTTTGACCTGAAACTCATCCATGAGCGCGGGGTGGCCATTGTGCGCAACGCAGAGGGACGCATCGAGACCTTTGCCACCTGGCTGCCCTACAAGGACGGGAAAGGCCGTTGTCTCGACCTCATGCGCGGCCGCGAAGAAGCCCGCGACGTGATGGACTTCCTCATCGTGGAAGCGATCGATCACTTCAAAGCCGAGGGCGTGGAGGAAGTCAGCCTAGGCAATGCGCCTCTTGCCAATGTGGACGCGGACGCCGGCATCCTGGAAAGCCGTCAGGAACGCGCGGTGAAGTTCCTCTTCGAGAACTTCGACCGCTACTACGGCTACAAGAGTCTCTTTAACTTCAAGAAAAAGTACCAGCCGGAGTGGCAGGGCCGCTATCTCGCCTACCGCCCCCGCACCAGTCTGGCCATGGTAGGGCTCGCCATCGCCGGGGTGCACCTGCCCAAGGGCTTCATGGGACTGCTGAGGTCCTGACGCAGCCATGCGTTTCTCGTTTTCTTTTGACCGCATGCCGTCCGAAGCCTAGTTTTCCGTTCCTATGAAAAAGCACCTCCTGAACCTGACTGTTTCTCTTGCACTCGCGGCGTTCGCGTCCGCGCAGGAGGCCAAACCCACCGCCGAGAAAGCGGACAAGGAAAAGAAACCCCCGGCGGCCCTTGATGAAAAGGCACTCCACGACCGCGTGAGCTATTTCTATGGAGCGGACGTGGCCCGCAGCTTCCGCGACAACGGCGTGGACGTGGACCTCGATGTTTTCGTGCAGGGACTCAAGGACACCTTGGAGAAAAAGCAGTCCAAATACAGCCAGGAAGAACTGGAATCCGCCATGAACCAGTTTGCCCAGGTGATGATGGCCAAGCAGCAGAAGGACGCTGCGGAAGCCGGCACCAAAAACGCGACCGACGGCGAAAAATTCCTCTCCGAAAACGGCAAGCGCAAGGAAGTGACCACCACCGCCAGTGGTCTGCAGTATGAAGTTCTGAAAGCGGGGGACGGCCCGAAGCCCGGCCCCACCGACACCGTGTCCGTGCACTACCACGGCACCCTGGTGAGCGGAAAGGTGTTCGACAGTTCCGTGGAACGCGGCGAGCCGGTCAGCTTCCCAGTGAACGGCGTCATTCCTGGCTGGACGGAAGCGCTTCAGCTCATGCCCGTCGGCTCCAAGTGGAAACTCTTCATTCCTTCCAAGCTCGCTTACGGCGAGCGCGGCGCTGGCCGGGACATCGGTCCGAACTCGACGCTGGTCTTCACGGTCGATCTGCTGAAGATCGAGCCGAAGAAATAACAAACGGCGCTTCCTGCATCGCAGGATATGCGCGCGGTTTATGCTTGGCGGGAATCTCTCCCCTGAGTAATCGTGCCCTAATGCCCACCCTGCGCCGCTGGCTCTGGATCGCCTGGAATCCCATGCGGATTCTCTGGTTGTTCGTGCTCATCAGCGGCGTCGTGGTACCCCTGCTGACGGCGCGCCATCCAGTGAAGGCCCAGCGTGGCGAGTGGTATCCCTTTTCGAATTTTCCGATGTACTCGGATTTCGAGGAGCAGGCCTACTATGTCTATGTCACGGACCGGGATGACAAGCCGGTGTCGATTGGGGACATTTTTGGCATGGCCCCTTCCGATGTGAAGAAGGCCTACGACCAGAAGCTAAAGAAAGAAGTGCAACGTCTGAAGGACGAGGCCAAGGCGCGCGGGCAGAAATATTCGAGGAAGATCATCGAGATGTCTGCGGAAGAGTGTCGTGTGGCGGGCGATGCCACGCTGCGTGACCTGCGTGAGCACACGAAGTATCAGGATGCGGTGCGCCAGTTGAACGGCCTGCGGCTTTACCAGGTGGACATCTTTATCAAGGATGGCCGCATTGAGAAAAACACCAAACGGGTGGGGGCGGTCCAATGACTGGGGAACTTGCGGCTTATGGTGCTGAATCTTGGTGGCGTCGCTCGCTCCGCGAGTGGTTTTCATGGCGGCCCATGCGCCATGCGGCGTGGGAAACTTTTCTTTTTCGTCTCGGCATCGCGTGGATCGCGTGGCTCACCATCGGCGGCGCCTCCCACAAGAGCGCCCAGCCTGTGCCCCACGGCATGGCCGCGTGGGGCGTGGATTTCACCTGGCTGGGAGATTCACATTTGGCGCAGTGGTTGGTTCCGCTATGGGCGGTCTGCCTCGTGCTTTATGTCTGCAACGTGGCGCCGGTGATCTTTCTGCTGCCGCCTCTCATCGCCAGTTTTGGTCACGGAACGCTGGGCAATTCTTCCGGGGCCATCGGCCATACCACGCAGTTGGTGACATTGGTGTTGCTCGCCTCATGGCTTGCCGCGCTCTGGTCCACCGTCTGCAATTGGCGGGGAAAATCTCTGCCCAATGACTTCACGCCTTCCCAGCTTGCCGCGGACTGGACGCGGCAGGTCTTCATGTCCACCTACGTGGTCTCCGCTATTTCAAAACTCATCCAAAGTCATGGTCTGTGGTTTCAGGATGCGCCTTACTTTGGCCTGCAAATCGTAAAGGCCCTCGGCATGGCCAAGTACGGCGATTACGGGCAGGGGAACGATGTGGAGTGGCTCGCGCAGTTCATGCTGGATCACGCCTGGCTCTCGAAACTGCTCATCGGCGTCGCGTTGCCGTTGGAGTTGTTCGCGTTTCTCGCCGTGCTCAATCGCCGCCTCTCCCTCGTCTTTGGGATCCTTCTCTATCTTTTCCACAGCACCGTCACCGAGGTGCTGCATCTCGGATTCGTCTATCACAAGGCGTTGCTTCTCATTCTCATGGTCAATCCCCTCTGGTGGCTGGTGCAGGGCATGAGACGCCTCACCGGAAGCCGAACCCTGAACTCTGAACATTGAACCCTGAACGGAAGCTTGTTGCTCGCCTTCAACAAACCTTGGGGCATCCTCTCCCAGTTCACCAAGGAACACGAATCCCACCGCACCCTCGCGGAATTCGTTTTTCCCAAGGACGTGTATCCCATTGGCCGGCTCGATGCCGATTCAGAAGGTTTGCTGTTGCTCAGCGATGAAGCGCACTGGAACCAGCGCTTGCTGCGTCCCGAGCATGCCCATCAGCGCACCTATCACGCGCAGGTCGAGCGTGTCGCTACTTCCCAAGCCTTGGAACAATTGCGGCGCGGCGTCAGGCTTCCCGACTTCACCACGCTTCCTTGCGAGGCACGCCTGGTGGATCCCGCGCCGGATCATCCGCCGCGCGTTCCGCCCATCCGTGAACGCAAGTCGATCCCCACCAGTTGGGTCGAGCTTAAGCTGGTCGAAGGCAAGAACCGCCAGGTGCGCCGCATGACCGCCGCCGTGGGTTTTCCGACGCTGCGCCTCATCCGCGTCGCCATCGGTGAACTCACCTTGGACGGCCTGGCATTGGCTCCCGGAAAATGGTGCAAACTGGATGAGAAGCAGTCCGGGATGCTGCTGCGGTGAGTGATCCGTTTTCCGCAGGAAGACATCATGGATCCATTCAAAGCAAGACGGTCGGGATGATGGCGGAATTTACTTTCCGCCTTGGTTCAAAACTGGTATCAAGAGGAGCGTCATTCATGAAGTTTCCTATTGATCTCTTTTCATGGGTTGCAGGGAAAGAATTTCAGCGGCGATACCTCTGGTGTCTGGGATTTTTGCTCGTTGGGATGCTGAATCTACCGGCTGAGAATGCCACTCTCAATCCAAGAAGGTTGGACGAAGTGGTCCGGCTTGTCATACGCCCTGAAAACGATACCAATGACCCCCGTTACATCGAAACACCCAAGGATTATGCCCTTCGGATGGCGGCGATCCGGGATGCCCGGGACATCACACCCTACCTGTTCAAGTTACTGGATATCTGTTACTTCAACGCCCGTGAGCGCGGTTGGGATTTTCAGGATGTTTTAAGAGCAATTGCGCTCAGGCATGATTTGACGCCCGAACAGGTTGAAATGATTACCGGGGAAATTCGGGACGTGGTGAAAAATAAGCCAGGTGAAAACACCATGCGGTACAAGTATCGATTTGCGATCTCTGGCATTCAGATTCTTGGGAACTACCCATCGACGGAGCGCGAGGATCTCGCCATGGCGTTGTTGCAATATGAGGGAAAAGATCGTGATTGGTTTGAGATGCGGTGCAACGCGGCAAAATCCCTTGGCAAGATGGGAACATTGAGGGCGGCGCCTGTGATACGGGCGTTGGCTGAGAGACTTAAAACAGTCGTGTATCCCGGAGACCCATACGAAGGACCGGAACTTGCCGCACTTGCCTCACTGCCGGACAAAATTGAAGCCCAGGCGAAGTCGAAAAGCTCCCACAATGTCGGACGCTAGCGCCTGGCTCGTTTTCAGCCCTTGTTCGCAAAGAAATACTCGAGCGCCTCAATCATTCCCTCGCTCGCCGGTTTGCTGCACACAAAACCTCCCTGCCGTGTCACGTGCTCCTTGATGGGATCAAGCGCGTTCGAAGGGCACGCAATGTGCGCGGCCACCCTTGTGTCCAGCATGGAGAGGTCGTTGTGATTGTCTCCTGCGGCGAAGATGCGCTGCGGCGGCAGTTTCAGCAGCCGGCCCAGTTCGCGGAGGGCGCTGCCCTTGCTGAAATCCTTGTGGGAGAAGCGCAGGTAGCGTCCGTTCCGGTGATAGCCCACATCCGGATACTGCTGCGATCTCGTTTCGAGGTAATCGCAGATGCGATCCAGTTCCGGCTCATCCTGCGCCACGATGCCCACCTGCCCAAAGTCGCCCATGAGAAACTCTGCCTGAGTGGCGTCGACGTGCTCCTTCACCTCTGCCAAATAGCGGCGGTGCTTTTCGACAAAGTGATCATGAGCTTTCCGTGCCCGCCGATTCCAGGATCCGAAGTCCTTCCACGGTTTGAAAAACCCCGGGCGGTAGATTTCGCACTCCTGCGCAATGATGAAATCCGGCAGCAGGAAGAGGCTATGCTGGCCGATTCCTTCCAGCGTTTGGTTCAGGCCGCGCCCGGTATTCACCAGCCAGGCGGCGCCACGGCGGCGGAACTCGCGCAGCATATCCGCCAGCGCCGGATGAAACGGAGGCTCGCCGCTGTGGTCCACGAGCGTGCCGTCGAAATCAAAGCAGAGCAGGAAATTAGGAGGCGGCTTGCTAGCCATTGTAGAACTTGGGAATCTGAAAAATCTCCACCACCCGCCACGCCAGCACTCCGAACAGCGTCCACTGCGCCATCAGATAGCCACGGACGATCCACGGATTGGCCTGGCGGCGTCGGATGCGGCGGATGATGGCTTCGGCTCCCCAAATCAAACTGAAGACCAGCGGCAGGTAGAGCGAAAGCATGAAGCGGTCGCCACTGCCTTTGGCGATGGGCGCGTACCAGCCGTAGGCCAGGGAGAAGGTGGCAAAACTGCCGAAGACAAACAGCAGCACCGTGACAGTGCCGTGCTTGAAGACCAGGTGGCCGGCATGTTGGGCCTTCGGCGCGCCGGTGGCCAGCACCACGAGCAGCGCGATCAGAATGGCGGCGAGACCCCCGAGATACAGCCCACGCCAATCCAGCACGTTGCGCCATCCCTTGAACTTGCTTACGTCCTTGCCGGGACGCTTCTGCTTGGGCCAGAAAAATTCGCCCACCCGGCTGCTCACACCATCGACAAGACGCGACACGGCTTCCTCGCGCGAGTGGGTACGCATGTAGTTGCTAAACGACGGGCGTTCGGATGGCAGCATCGACTCCAATTCTTCCTTGCTGTTATGCTTGTCCATCCAGGTGTAGCAATCCTCAAACTTGTCCATCCACATCCAGTAACCGGGGAAGCTGTGGAACATGCTGCCGTACTTCTCGCTGGAGTCCGCGAGGCGGGGGCCGATGGTAATGAGGTGCGTGATCGCCAGGACGATGAGTCCCATGAAATGGTTGCGCCAGTGCCAGAGGTTTCCTGTGGCGAGGTGGAAACCGCGGCGCTTGGCGGAGAGCAATTCCCAAAGGCAGCGCAGTGAACTGACTCCCACGAAGACCAGCAGCAGCGGCGAGACGGAAGCCTTCGCCATGTAGGCGATGCCGCTCACCACGCCGATTAATCCGTAAATCCAGAGCGTGTTGTGTGTCAGCGCTGAAATGCACGCCACCCAGGTCAGGAAGAAAAAGACATAGTAAACAGGTTCCGGCTGGAAGAACGCGGCCCGGGGCAACAGCGCGCCGAGCCCGCCCATCAAGATCAGATTGCATGCCGCCGGCAGGCTGAAGATGCGCGCTCCCGCGATGCCGAGCAGAACGAGAAACGTCAGCGTCATAAAGACGTGAAACCATCGTCCTTGGTTGAAGAATTCCCTGTCGCGATACCCTTCGGAAGGATCATCCCGCACCTCGTTTTCTCCCGAGAGCTTCTGGTCAGGATTGGCAAACCACGCGGCAATCCACGGCCAGAGCGGCTGCACCACGCCATCGGTGCGGTGGGGAACAAAATCCTTCAGCGGCTGGGAGATGCCCTTGCGGAAATCCGGGTGCAGGTCCGCCCGTGTATCGAGCGCCAGCCGCATGTTGTGCTTCTGGTCACTGCCCAGGATCTGCTTGTCGGTGATGTTCGTCTGCGTGATGAGCATCCCGCCAATCTTCACATACGCGATGCCAAAGAGGGCCAGCAGTTCCGCGAATACGAGCCAGCGAAAGAGCCAATGCTTCCATTTCTCGGTGCCCTGTTGGCGCTGTGTATCCGCCGCTCGTTCCGACATCCTTGGTTCTCCGGTCGGTTAGCGCAGGGGGCGCACTTTGATTTCCACGCGCCGGTTCAGCGCCTGCTCTTCGATGCTCCCTGCCGGGATCAGGAGCCTGGTCTTGCCCATGCCGAGCGCCTCCACGCGGGTCACGTCCAGATGCAGCGAACTGATGAGCCAGCGCACCACCGCGTTGGCGCGGCGCTGGCTGAGATCAAAGTTGAACTGGTCCGTGCCGAAGGTGTCCGTGTGTCCCTCGATGATGAATCGGCTGTTGGGATTGCGCATGATCAGGTAGCCCAGCTTCATAAGGCTGAGGCGTGCGCCTTCCTGAAGCTCGTCGCTGCCGTATTCGAACAGCAAATCCGTGGGCATGAGAATGGGCGCGGTGCTGGCGCTGAGTTTGCCCCCGCGGTCCAAAAGGTCATCCAGGTTGCTGAAGCCACGAACGCGCTTGTTGACGCCGTTGCCCGCATCCTTCTGGTGGGACAGGCGGTCCAGCAGCTTGCTATCGTTTCCCGCAAGGTGGTTGTCAGAAGGCAGGGCTGGCAAGGTGAGTTGGTTGGGGCTCAGCGGCTTGGTGAGCGCCGAGCTTTTGAGCGCGCTCGCGGCCGTCGTCAGGTCCATGCCCGGCAGACTGTCCGCGACCGCGGCCAAGGACGGCGCGCTGGCGGGCTGCAGCGCCTCGGGTGTCTTGTCCTGCGCGATGAAGTTCGTCACCTTGTTCACCTCAGGCGTGAGGTCGATGGCCTTGTCCTTCGGCAGCATGTCCACGATGTCCTGGATATCCGCCTTCACCTGCGGCTCCGGCGGCTTGTCGGACGGCGCGAGGATATCCGGGATTTCCTTGATCGCCTTTTGCTCCTTCAGCAATTCCGGATTGATGCTGATGCGTTCCGGTTTGGGTGTCTCACCAGGACCCTGGGCCAGCATCTTGCGGCCCATGTCGAGATTGTTGAAAAGATAGTACAGCCACCAGTGGAAGGCCACGGCCAGGATGAGGGCAAAAAGCAGCCACCCGCGCAGGCTCCAGGACCAGCGCTCCACCTGGAAGGAAGAGCGCCGTACATTGCCCCACTGGTAGGTAGAAACGGCCATCCGAAAGGCTAGCACAGCCTCAGAGGGAGGCACGCGGAAAAGTTTGCCGTCATTCTTCGCGGCTTTCGAACCCTGAACCCTGGACGGAAGCCTTCTTTACAAGACACCCATCCCGCTCTAGGGAAGGCGTAATGCTTCAAATCGTCTTCAACGAGATCAGCGCCGCCGAACTCTCGAAACTGCCTACGCCCACCCAATTTACCCTCTTGGAGGCGCTCAACATCCAGCCTGAAGACGTGGAGAACCAGCAGCTCGAAAGGCGCTACGGTGTCCTCGCCCGCGGCAAGGAGAAGCTCTACCGTTGCCGCGCCGGTGACCACCGCATTTATTTCGCCGTGGAAGGCCCGCATGTGAAGGTGCACCGCGTGCTGCACAAGAACACACTTCAGGATTTTCTCTTCCGCAGCAACCTCGGCGGCGCCGGCGAAGATGAGGCGCTCGGCCAGTCCAAGAGCTTTTGGAAGCTCATTGAAGAAGGCGAAAAGACGTTGCGGATGGTGTAGCGCTCTGGGAGCGCGGCTCTCCGAACCGGCAACGAGGGTCTTTCAGGCAAAAACTAGACGGCCTGGCACGCCCGCACGTAAGGGTATTCTTTGGAGCAATCGCATTCCTCCCATGACCCTCGAATCCCTTCTCGCTTCCGAATCCACCCGTCTCGCCGAGTTTCCAGTAGCGCGGGATTCCATCTTTATGGCGCACGCCGGTGTGTGCATCCTGCCGCGTCGCGTGGTTACCGCCATGCAGGAATACCTGGAGATGTGCTGCCATTCCCATCAGGAGAGCGGCGACGTGTGGCGAACGCTCCATGAGACGCGCACCGTGGCGGCGAAGGTCATCGGCGCGAAGGCGTCCGAGATTTCCCTGCTGGGGCCCACTTCGTTGGGACTCAGTTTGGTCGCCAACGGACTTCCTTGGAAGGAAGGCGATGAGATCGTTTGCTATCACGACGACTACCCCGCGAATGTCTATCCGTGGATGGATTTGCAGCGGCGCGGGGTGAAGCTGGTCTTTGTCAAAACCGAGGCGCCCGGCGCGATCACGCTGGAAGCGGTGGAGCAAGTGCTCACCCCCAGGACGAAACTCGTGGCGCTGGCCTCCTGCCATTTCTTCACGGGCCGCCGCATCGATGTGGATGGCATTGGCCGCATGCTGCGGGCGCGGGGCGTCTTGTTTTGCCTGGATGCGATTCAGACCGTGGGCGCCTTCGAGACGAAAGTGGACCACGTGGATTTCCTCAGCGCAGATGCGCACAAGTGGATGCTGGGCCCCATGGCGGCGGGTATCTTCTATGTGCGGGAAGAGTTACAGGAAATGCTTCGTCCCTCGCTCTTGGGCGCGTGGAATGTGAAGTCGCCCAACTTCGTCGCCCAGAATGACGTGCAGTTTGAGCGTGGCGGTCGCCGTTACGAACCGGGCGTGCTCAACGCCGCCGGCATCATCGGCATGAGGGCGGGTTTGGAGATGCTGCTCGAGTACGGCATCGAAAACATCAGCACGCAGTTGTTGAAGCTCAAGGCGCACCTCGTTCCAAAACTTGAGGCGCTGGGCTTTGAAGTGTTGCCACCTACCCACGGCGAGCTGGCTTCCAGCATCACCACGGCCACGCGCGACAAGGGCACGCCACTCCCGGAAGTTTTTGATCATCTCGCCAAAAATCACGTCGTGGTCTCCCTCCGCCACAACCGTGCAGGTCGCGCTCATCTGCGCTTCAGCCCGCACTTGTACAATACCACGGCGGAGATTGACCGCGTTGTGGAACTGATTCGGACTTTGGGCTGAAGGCGCCTCGAACTGCCGTCCAGATTGCGCTTGCGGTGCCTGTGTAAACATGAACAATTCGCGGTATGCAGCGCTCTGCTTTGATCCTGCTGACCGCATTTCTCATCGTGCCGGTGACCACCGCACGTGCGGAGGATAAACCGGCCTCCAAGCTCGAAACTTTGGAGAAGCAGTTCGATTCCAAGGTCGAGGCAGAGGTCACCAACTCCTACAAGGCTGCGGTGGATGACCTGAACAAGAAATACCTGGCCGCGTTGGATCGTCTTCGTCAATCCGCCCAGCAAGCAGCCAAACTCGATGAGGCGCTCGCCGTTACTGCGGAGATGGATCGCGTAAAAAAGGGGGAGAACGATCCTGCGCAGGATGATTCAAAGGTGTCGCCCGCCCTCAAGAATCTTGCCTCAACCTACCGCACTTCCCTGGTGCGTCTGAACGCAGAACGCGACGCCAAAGCGCGCCCACTCAATGAAACTTATGCGCGCGCTTTGGAGGACCTCATCACCACTTTGACCAAGGAGGGAAAACTCGAAGAAGCAAAATCCGCGCGCGAGAAACTGGCGCAGATCAAGACCGCCACCCAGCCGGTTCCGTCCGGTCAGGCGCCTCTTCAAGAATACCTCGTCGGCACCAAGTGGTGGTGGAACGGCAACAAAACCTGGGAAATGACTTTCAAGGCCGATGGCACGGTGGAAATGGGAGACTGGACCCGAAAGGGGCTGGTAACTGGCTGGCGTGTGGTCAATCCGAAGGAGGTGCGGCTGACCATCCTCCGAGGAAGGACCACCAACAAGGTGGCCACGCTCGTGTTTGCGGATGATCGGGAGTCTTTCAGCGGCACCGATTTTGATCGGAAGCATGCCGTAGCCAAAAGCGATCGCATCAAGGATGCGGACCCTGCGACCACGCCCAAACCGGACGCCGGGAAGTCCGTTCCGGCTGCTGACGCCAAATAGCCTGCAAGCCACCTGAAGCGGTCGCCGTTGTCTCGCGCATCCGCAGCGTTTGTCATGTGCGGTCATATTTATGAATACGCCTGCCCCCACTTCCATCCCACGCCGTGAGTTTCTCGGCAGTGCGGCGACTCTTGCCCTCGGCGCCGGTATGGCGGCGCGCGCCGCGGATTCAGCTGCCGGAGCCCTCCGCATCGACTGCCAAAGCCACCTCTTCTGTCCGGAAATCGTGGCACTGATGGAGAAGCGCAAGGATGATCCGCACGTCTTCACAAAGGACGGCGTACGCATGCTGCAGATGGGCAAATGGATGCGCAAGATCCTGCCGCATTACATGGATGTGGAAGCGAAGCTGAAAACCATGGATGCCAATGGCATCGCCATCACCGCACTGAGCATCAATGATCCGGGACCAGAGTGGTTCGGCGCGGATGGTCCCGCGGTGGCGCAGATGGCGAATGATTTCGTGGCCGGCATCGTGCGCCAGCATCCCACGCGTTTCATCGGCCTGTGCGTGCTGCCCTTGCAGGATATGAAGGCGGCCATGAGGGAACTGGACCGCTGCGTGCTGGATCTCGGCATGAGGGGCATCCTGCTTTACACAAACCTCGCGGGCCGCTTCCCGGACGAACCGGAGTTTCATCCACTTTTTGCCCGCGCGGAGGAACTCAGCCTGCCCGTGCTGTTGCATCCCGCCAAGCCGCTCACCACCGAGTTTGTCGAGGGTTACGAGATGACGAGTTCACTGGGCAATATGTTCGACAACACCATCGCCCTCACGCGCATCATCATGTCCGGCCTGCTGGACAAGCACCCGCATCTCAAGCTGGTGTGCCCGCACCTCGGCGGCACGCTGCCCTACATCATCGGCCGGCTGGACCACCAGACGCAGGTGCTCAAGCGCGGGCCCAAATACCTCACACGCGCGCCCAGCGAATACCTGAAGCAGGTCTGGTTGGACATCGTCTCCCCGTTGCCGCTGGCCATCAAGTTTGGCTGCGACTTCATGGGAACGGATCGCCTCCTCTTTTCCAGCGACCATCCTTGGGTCGAGCCGAAGGTCATCGCCGATGCCCTCACCAGTCTGCGCCTGCCCGCCGCCGATGAGGCGAAGATCTTTGGCGGGAACGCTAAGGTGTTGTTCGGTCTTTAAACAGGCCGCTTCCGCCCGCCTGAGGCAAAGCCAAATCTCCCCAATCCTTGACTGCCGGCATCTGATGAGATAGCATCAGATGCATGAGAACCACGCTGGACATTGAGGACGACGTCTTGGAGGCGGCGAAGGAATTGGCGGCGAAGGAAAAAAGCACGGCGGGCCAAGTCTTGTCCCGCTTGGCGCGCGCTGGGCTTCGGGCGCCGGGAACCTCGGGTAGCACGCGCATCGTACAGAAGAACGGTGTGCCGGTTTTTCCCTGCCGAGAAAGTGAGATTGTGACACTCGATCATGTGCGGAAGCTCATGGATGAGGAGGGAGTCTGATGCGCAGTCTGCTGGACGTAAACGTGCTGATTGCCCTGCTTGATGCGAGCCACGCATTTCACCGCCGGGCGCATGCTTGGTGGGCGGCAAATGCCCGGCACGGTTGGGCAAGTTGTCCGCTTGTCGAGAACGGAGTCGCCCGCATCATGTGTCATCCCGCTTACTCGACCCAGCGCCAGTTCGCGGTGGAGGAGATCGTGGGCGCTTTGGCCCAGTTTGTCGCGGCTTCAGATCACAAGTTCTGGCCCGACACACTGTCCCTGAGGGATGGCGATGTCTTCGTTGTCGATCACATTCATAGCGGAAAGAAGATCACGGATTTGTACTTGTTGGCGTTGGCAACGGCACACAAGGCCAGGCTTGTGACCTTCGATCAGGGAATTACAGTCCCCGCTGTGAAACTGGCGAGTTCGAGGAATCTCTGTGTTCTTTAAGCAGCGAGACGCGTGTAGGCCGCACGTCGCCACCACCTCCCGCCACGTATCCATCTCCATGGAGATCACGATTTTTGACCAGGCGATCCAGCGGAAATGGCACGTGGCGGATCTTTCGGAGATGGAATTGGCCAAGGCCGTCCGGCGGGCCTTGGAAGACGGCGAGATGGCGGAGCAGGGCTACATTGCGGAAGGAGAGCATCTCACGAAGCCCATCGCCACCTATCAGGGAAATCCGTATCGGCTCACCATCACCTTTTTCTGAAGGGCGCGTCCCCGAAGTAAAGGTGCGCATTCATTGAAAACCGACCCAGACGGGCTTCGTTCATACCGCGCTGGAGTCAGCGCCTTTTCTTATGAGCCGGACCGTCCTGTTTGCCCTTCTTTACTTTTCAGTCCCTTTTTTGACCTACGCCATCTCAGAAAGCGATGCCTCACAACTGGCGAAGGACGTTCTCTCCCAATCCGGTGTCAAGGGCGGTTTCGTGGCGCACGTGGGCAGTGGCGATGGCACGCTCACTGCAGCGCTGAAGGCCAACGACAGCTACCAAGTCAATGGCATTGACCGGGACGCCAAAGCGGTGGCCGCATCCCGCGAGGTGATCTTTAACAAGGGCATCTACGGTTCGGTGTGTGTAGATACTTGGAATGGCAAAGACCTGCCCTACGTGGAGGGCTCGGTGAATCTGTTGGTAATCGAGGAAGGGCAAAACGTCGCTCAGGCGGAAGTGGAGCGTGTGCTGGCGCCGCTGGGCGTGGCCATGACGCACAAAAATGGCACGTGGGAAAAGCTGGAGAAGCCTTGGCCCACCGACATGGATGAGTGGACACACTACTATTACAATGCGGCGGGCAATGCCGTGTCGCATGACAAAGACGTGGGTCCACCGCGACGTTTCCAGTGGCTGGGAAGTCCTCGCTGGTCCCGGCACCACGACCGTATGTCATCGCTCACCGCCGCCGTGACTTCCAAGGGACGCCTCTTCTACATCATGGACGAGGGCTCGCGCACCTCCATTCTGCTGCCTTCGCATTGGGAACTGGTTTCGCGCAACGCCTTCAACGGCGTCGTGCTTTGGAAGAAGCCCATCGAAAAGTGGAACACCAACATGTGGCCGCTCAAGTCTGGCCCCACGCAGCTCACACGGCGCTTGGTGGCGGACGGCGATCGCATCTTTGTCACCTTGGGCATTACGGAGCCGGTCAGCTGTCTGGACGGCGCCACCGGCAAGATCACGCGCGTTTATGAAGAGACCAAGGGCGCGGAAGAAATGATGTACGAGGGCGGCGTGCTCTATGTGCTGGTCAACAAGAACCCCTGGGTGCTCACGGAATTCGCGCCCAAGCTGCAAAGCGACCAAGGACGCGTGGAAACGGAATACAACTGGGACCAGAAGCCGCGCACGCTGATGGCCGTGGACCCCGACAGTGGCAAGGTGCTCTGGCAGACCGAGGGGAAGATCGCGCCCATTACGCAGGCCTGCGATGGCAAGCGGCTCGTTTATTTCAACGGAGACAACGTGGTCTGCCTCGATCCGAAGACCGGGGCACAGAAATGGGTGAGCACGGAGGAGAAGAAGCGGAAGCTCTATGAGTTCAACTTTGGTCCGCGCCTGCTTATCAACAGCAACGTGGTGTTCTATGCCGGTGGCGATGGCACCATGAAGGCGATGAACGCGGAAACCGGCAAGGACCTGTGGGTCGCGCCGCATGAGAAGAGCGGTTACCGCTCGCCCGAGGACCTCATCATCACCGGCGGTCTCGTTTGGAATGCGCCGGATACCAGCGGAAACATGAGCGGGGAGTTCACCGGGCGCGATCTGCTGACCGGCGAGGTGAAAAAATCCTTCGCGCCCGATGTGCCGGAAGGCACTTACTGGTTTCACCACCGCTGCTACATCGCCAAGGCCACGGACAATTACATCATCCCCTCGCGCACCGGGATCGAGTACGTGGACTTTGAAAAGGAACACTGGAATCTCAACCACTGGGTGCGCGGCGCCTGCCTCTACGGCGTATTGCCTGCGAATGGCATCACCATGGCGGGTCCGCACAACTGCGCGTGCTATCCGGAGGCGAAGTTGTTTGGCATGAATGCGCTTGCCCCGGAAGCGAAGCATCCGCTTCCCGCACCCACGCCCGAGGAGGCACGGTTGGAGAAAGGCCCGGCCTATGACGACGTCAAAGATGAACCCACCGACGCGAACGACTGGCCCACGTATCGTCACGACGTGGAGCGCAGCGGCTACTCCAACCAGGACCTTCCAAAGGACTTGCATCAGGCTTGGGAGGTGAAGCTCACCGGAAAACTCAGCGCCATGACCGTGGCTGGCGACCGCGCTTATATCTCACAGGTGGATGCGCACACGCTGCATGCCATCGACGTGAATACCGGGAAGGAAGCCTGGCATTTCGTGGCCGGCTCCCGCGTCGATTCACCGCCTACCTGCTGGAAAGGCCGCGCCATCTTCGGCTGCATGGATGGCAGCGTCTATTGCCTGCGCGCCAGCGACGGCGCACTGGTGTGGCGCTTTCGCGCCGCGCCTACGGACCTGCGCATGTTCGCCTTTGAATCGCTGGAAAGCGTTTGGCCGGTCCACGGCAGCGTGCTCGTGGAAAATGACATTGTGAACTTCGTCTGCGGTCGCTCCTGCTTCCTTGATGGCGGCATGAAGTTTTTCCGAGTCGATGCGAAGACCGGGAAGAAGCTGGTGGAGGTGCCTTATGACAGCAAGGACCCGGACAGCGGCAAGCCGCTCGACCAGTTGCACAAAACGCTTCAGATGCCCACGGCGCTCAATGACATTCTGAGCAGCAACGGCAAGGGCACCATCTACCTGCGCTCACAGAAGATCCATGAGGACACAGGCAAGCGCTTCGACATCGCTCCCGTGAGCGGCAACGCGGTGGAGCAGGGCGCGGCGCAGCACGGCAATGACCCCCACATTTTTGCGGCTTTCGGTTACTTGGATCAGGAGTGGTTCCACCGCGCGCTGTGGATCTACGGTGAGCATTCCGCGGGCGGACACAACGGCTACTATCAGCCCGGCAAGTACGCGCCCACCGGCAACATTCTCGTGTTCGACGACAAGAACGTCTATTCCTACGGCCGTGAGGCGAAGTATTTCAAATGGACCACCACCATGGCGCGCACGCTCTTTTCCACGAGCAAGGAAGCGCCGGACGTGAAAGTCGATCCCGGCGAAGCTGAACCAAAGAAGGGCGCCAAAGGTGGCAATAACAAAGGCGGCAACAACAAGGGTGCTGCCAAGGGCAAGCAGGCCGCCAAGACCGCGGAGCGCGTCGCGGGCGTGACGTTCCCGGACGCGGACAATTTGAATCCCGCCAAGACGGCGTTCACCCTGGAATGCTGGGTGTTGCCGGATGATCCGGATGGCATCCTCTTCAATCACGGCGGCCCCAACACCGGCTATGCCCTGCGGCTCAAGGATGACAAGCCGGTCTTCGAAGTGCGCGAGGGCGGGACCAAGGAATTGGTTTCCATCACTTCCAAGCAGGGCTTGGGCGAGGACTGGCACCACATCTGTGCCACGCTGACTTTGGACAAAAAAATGACACTCTACATCGACGGACAGGAAGTCGCCTCCGGCATGGCCAAGGGACTTCCGGCGCGGCCCAAGAATCCCCTCAGTCTTGGTAATGCGAAGCAGTCCGCGGGCGAGGGGCCGCCGAAGCTCTACTCCGGCATGTTGGACCAGGTCGTGGTATTGCACCGCGCGCTGACAGCGGACGAGGTTCTGGACAGTGTCTCGCATCCCGAAGTGCGGCCCAAGGACGCGGTGCTCTTCTGTTCGTTCGACAACGGTGATCCGCGCGATGACAGCGGCCATGACACCCACGGCGTGGCCACCGATGTGGAGACCGGCAAGGGAAAGGTGGGAGCGGCGCTCTGGTTTAGGCACGCTACGGCCACGGCAGTAGCGAAGGGTGGCAATGCCAAAGGGGGTGGCGCCGCTGCCAAGCAGGGTGGCAGTTTTGTGCAGCGCGGCTGGGACACCTATGTACCTATTATCACGCGTTCCATGACGCTGGTGGGCCACACGTTGGCGGTAAGCGGACCGCCGGACCTGCTCGACGAGGAATATGCCTTTGAGCGGATGGCTGCGAAGGACGCGGGCATCCAGCACGACCTCGAAGAGCAGGACGCCTCCCTGAGCGGTCAGCGCGGCGCGCGGCTCCTGCTGGTGAACGTGGAGAGCGGCGAAAAGGTGGCCAACATGGACCTGGAGAGCCCGCCTGTGTGGGACGGCATGATCGTCGCCCGGGGCAAACTTTTTGTAGCCACCATGGACGGCCGGGTGAAATGTTTCAGCAAATGAAGACGCAGGCGCCGCGGGTGAATCGTTGCCTTTTGGGTCTGGCGTTCTGCCTGGCGGCATGCGGCGCCCAGGCCTGCACCATTCCGGTTTTCCGTTTCGCGTTGGATCGCTGGGAATCGGATGGTTTCCGTCTCGTGGTGCCGGCCGCCAATCTCAAGCAGCCGGACACCTCCAAACTCCTCATCCCGCTGCGGGGCAATGCCTCCGCGAACATCAAGGTCAAGGAGGACAGCGATGCATCCGTGACGGAGGCGCGTCTTTTGGATTCGCGTGATGGCAATGAGACGCTCTGGAGCGGCGCTTTGAATGCGGGAAACTTGGAAAACCTGCTGGAGTCACCCGCCCGCAAGGAGCTGCTGAAGCGCATCCTCGAAGGTGAATCCGTCATCTGGGTGGTGGTGGACAATGGCAGGCCGGAAAGCAAGGCGGCTGCGGACCGGATGGAGAAACGCCTGCGCTATCTTGAGCAGGTCATCGCGCTGCCGCCGCAGGACCCGAATGACCCGGACAGCCAGCTTGGCCCGGGACCGGCCCTGAAGCTGAAGCTCACGCTCATGCGTGTCTCGCAGACAGACGCCACGGAGAAACTTTTCTGCGCCATGCTCGCGGGGAAAAAGTGTGCAGCCACGCTCGCCAAGGGTGACGCCTTCGCTGCGCCGGTTTTTGGCCGCGGGCGCGTGCTGGGCGCCTGGCCGATGGCGGAGCTGGACGACACCGCACTGGAAGATATCACCATGTTTCTCACAGGTCGCTGCTCCTGCCGCGTGAAGACCGAACG
>Ga0265327_10001519_pt1 | contig 28658 bp, 20 predicted proteins | sample 41621metaG_FD_202089 | JGI IMG/M metagenome (GOLD analysis project Ga0265327, IMG submission 202089) | Rhizosphere microbial communities from Carex aquatilis grown in University of Washington, Seatle, WA, United States - 4-16-21 metaG | ecosystem: Host-associated > Plants > Roots > Rhizosphere...
TCCACATCTGCCGCTTTTGCAGATAGTGGATTGCCTGCCTTTGGTATAATCCCGTGATTATTTATCCGGCACATTTCCCTCCGTGACCAAAGTAGACTTTTACACCGGTTCGTCCGACAAGTTGCGTACCGCCTGTCAGTTAAGCCACAAGGCTATGCAGAACGGCCTGCGCGTGCTGTTGCATACCCCGGACGAGGCTACCACGGAGTCGCTGGACAAACTGTTGTGGCATTATCCGGCCACGGCGTTTATTCCGCATTGCCGCAGCGGTGAAGACGGGGCCAACGATATGCCGGTGGTGCTGGGGCATCAGGATGGCATTTTTCCGCATAGCGAGCTTTTGATCAGCCTGCATACGGTTTGCCTGCCTTTTTTCAGCCGTTTCGAACGTGCCATTGAAATCGTCGGTGTGGACGAGGAGGATGCGCGTCTGGGGCGCGAACGCTACAAGTTTTACAAAGACCGCGGCTACGAAATGCGCCACTTCGATTTGCGCAAACAGGCCGATTGAGCCGATGAGCCACTATCACAAACCAGGCGAATCGTTCGCCGACATACCGGTGTTGACTGAAGTCGTCGGGGCGGATATCGAAATTCCCACCCTGACAGAGATCATTGCCGAAGAAGTTCCGGCACTCGTTGCCCGGATTGCCGATCCCGCGCCCCGGTCGGATTCAACTCCGCTGTCCGAAACTGAGTGCCGGCGTATCGCAGCACAAATTTCACCGCAACTTGAAATCCTGCTGCGCGACAAACTGGCCGGCCAGTTTGAAATCCTCTGGCAAGAAACCTGGCGCGAAGTGCAGGCCGGTTTGCCCGGAATGATCCGTTCCCAACTGGGAGAGGTGCTACCAGTTTCTGGTGACAACTCCGCATCTGCCGCTTTTGCAGATAGTGGATTGCCTGCCTTTGGTATAATCCCGCCCCTTTCCGAAATGCCGGAAATCTCCAACCAAAATACTACTGACTTGAATACGCCACTCTCCAATACGACCACCATGGAACTCGCAAAAAGTTTTGAACCCAAGGCCATCGAGGCGCACTGGTATCCCAAGTGGGAGAACTCCGGTTATTTTAAAGCCGGACTCGATACCTCGAAAAATGAAAATTTCTGTATCCAGCTGCCTCCGCCGAATGTCACCGGCACGCTGCATATGGGGCATGGTTTCAACCAGACTCTGATGGATGCGCTCACCCGTTATCACCGTATGAAGGGCGATAACACCTTGTGGCAGCCGGGCACCGACCATGCGGGTATCGCCACGCAAATCGTGGTCGAGCGCCAGTTGAATGCAAAAGGCATCACGCGCCATGACTTGGGCCGCGAAAAGTTTCTGGAGAAGGTGTGGGAATGGAAAGAAGAATCCGGTTCCACCATCACCCGCCAGATGCGCCGCCTCGGCACCTCGCCGGATTGGTCGCGCGAGCGCTTTACCATGGATGCCGGGCTGTCGAAGATCGTCACCGAAACTTTTGTGCGCCTGTATAACGAGGGACTGATCTATCGCGGAAAACGGCTGGTGAACTGGGACCCGGTGCTGGGCACGGCGGTGTCCGATCTCGAAGTGGTGTCGCAGGAAGAAGACGGCAACATGTGGCATATCGCGTATCCGCTTGAAAACGGCGTGGGTGCGCTGATTGTTGCCACCACCCGGCCCGAGACGCTGCTCGGCGACGTTGCCGTTGCCGTGAATCCCAAGGATGCGCGCTACAAACACTTGATCGGCCAGCAGCTCAAACTTCCGCTCACCCATCGCGTTATTCCCATTATCGCCGACGATTATGTAGACCAGGCTTTCGGCACCGGTTGCGTGAAGATTACGCCGGCTCACGACTTCAACGACTATGCGATGGGGCAGCGTCACGGTTTGACACCGATCAGCATTTTCACGCTGGATGCCAGGATTAACGATCAGGCTCCCGCTGTTTATCGGGGACTGGATCGCTATGATGCGCGCAAGCAAATCCTTGCCGATCTGGAAGCGCAAAACCTGCTCGTCGCGACCAAGCCGCACAAGCTGATGGTGCCGCGCGGCGACCGCACCCATTCGGTGATCGAGCCGATGCTGACCGACCAGTGGTTTGTGGCGATGAGCGAACCCGGCCCGGATAAAGACGGCAAGCCCGGCAAGTCCATCACCGCCCAGGCACTGGACGCGGTCGAGTCGGGCGAGATCAGGTTTCATCCCGAGAACTGGGTCAATACCTATAACCAGTGGCTGAATAATATCCAGGACTGGTGCATCTCGCGGCAGTTGTGGTGGGGACACCAGATACCGGCATGGTTCGGCGACGACGGGCGTTTCTATGTCGCGCACGATGAAGCCGAGGCCAAACAACTCGCGGAAAAAGACGGTTATACCGGCAATCTGAAACGCGACGACGATGTGCTCGACACCTGGTTCTCTTCCGCACTGTGGCCGTTTTCCACGCTGGACTGGACGCCCGGGTATCCGGCGAAATCCAATCCCGCGCTGGATCTTTACCTGCCGTCCTCGGTGCTGGTTACCGGTTTCGACATTATCTTCTTTTGGGTGGCGCGCATGGTGATGATGACCAAACACATCACCGGCAAGATTCCGTTCAAAGACGTCTACGTGCACGGCCTGATCCGCGACGCGGAAGGCAACAAGATGTCCAAGTCCAAGGGTAATGTGCTGGACCCGATAGACTTGATAGACGGTATCGGCATCGAGGAGCTGGTCAGGAAGCGCACCACCGGGCTGATGAATCCGAATGACGCGCCGAAAATCGAGAAGCGCACGCGCAAAGAATTTCCCGAGGGCATTCCGGCGTTCGGCACCGATGCACTGCGCTTTACCTTTGCCTCGCTTGCATCACCCGGACGCGATATCAAATTCGATATGCAGCGCTGCGACGGCTACCGTAATTTTTGCAACAAGCTGTGGAATGCCACGCGCTTTGTGCTGATGAATTGCGTGGAACAGGACGTGGGGCTGGACGAATCGCTGCCGCTGGAATTTTCCGCCGCCGACAAATGGGTGATAGGCCTGTTGCAACTGGCTGAAGACGACATGGCAAAACATTTTGCCGATTACCGCTTCGACATGGCGGCGCGAACGATATACGAGCTGGTGTGGGATACTTACTGCGACTGGTATGTGGAACTGGCCAAAGTGCAAATCGCCGGAGGCAATGAAAACCAGCAGCGCGCCACCCGCCGCACGCTGGTGCGCGTGCTGGAAACCATGCTGCGTCTGGCGCATCCTATTATTCCTTTTATCACCGAAGAGCTGTGGCAAAAGGTTGCCCCGCTGGCCGGGAAAGTTCCTTCCCCTGGCAAGGGAAGGGCGGAGGGGGAGGTTTCCATCATGCTGCAACCCTACCCGCAAGCCAAAACCAGCTTGATCGATCAAAGTGCGATTGATCACATCCGGTTATTGCAGGATATGATCAATGCCTGCCGCAAGTTGCGCAGTGAAATGAATCTTTCTCCCGCCCTGAGGGTGCCTTTGTTGGCGGCGGGTCATGTCGCCACGCTGCATGCTTGTGCACCGTATGTGCAGGCACTGGCAAAACTGAGTGAAGTGAGCGTGCTGGATGATTTGCCCGATACGGATGCGGCGGTCGCCATAGTCGGTGATTTCAAGCTGATGTTGAAAGTCGAGATAGACGTGGTTGCCGAACGCGAACGATTGGACAAGGAGATTACCCGTCTGTCCGGCGAAATTACCAAAGCACAAGCCAAGCTCGGTAATGCCAGTTTTGTCGAGCGTGCGCCCGCTGCGGTGGTCGAACAGGAACGCAAACGACTGGACGATTTTGGCACCATGCTGATGCAATTGCAGGCGCAGCGGGGAAAACTGGGGTAGCTAAACCACCAGAGGAAAGCCGGCCTGCGCCCAGGCCATGATTCCCCCCTGCAAATTGTAGGCATCGGCAAATCCCTGCGCGGAGGCGAACGCGGCGGCTTGTGCCGAACGTGCGCCTATGCGGCAATAGAATACCGTTGTTCTCCCGCTATCCAGCTCATGCAAACGCGCCGGTAACAAGTGCAGCGGCAATTTCTCCGCGCCCTGAATATGGCCCTGGGCAATTTCTGCATCGGTACGCACATCCACCAACTGAATATTCTTTTCGGCCAGCATGACCTGCAATTTTTCCACGTCGATCTCTTTATAGGCACTCATATTTAATCCATTTCTTTGGCGGATATTTTGAACTATAGTCTCCAATGTGCGCCAGTTATTATTAACTTGGTGGTTATAGCAGGTTGAATACTCCCCCGGTCTGGAGGAAAATTCTTTAGCATTTTTTCGTATAACGTTATCTCATTTTTTCATAAGGAGTAACTCATGGCAACAGAGAATAAAGACCAACTGGCGCTGGGCGACGTCGCCGCGCGTACACTGGCGAATGCCACCAAGACCGTCCCGCAGCTTTCCACCATTACCCCGCGCTGGTTACCGCAGCTGTTGAGCTGGGTACCGCTCGAAGCGGGCATCTATCGTGTGAACAAGGTGAAAGATGCCTCGCGCGTGACAGTGGCGTGTTCGCAACGCGATGAGCGCGAACTGCCGCAAACCTTCGTGGATTACGAAGAATGGGGCCGCGAATACATGCTGAGCGCGGTGAACACCGTGGTTGATGTGCATACCCGTGTGTCCGACTTGTATAGCAGCCCGCACAACCAGATTCGCGAGCAATTGCGTTTAACCATCGAGACGGTCAAGGAACGCCAGGAAAGCGAACTGATCAATAACAAGGAATACGGTCTGCTGAACAATGTTGGCGCCGGCCAACGGATTAAAACCCGCACGGGCGCGCCGACTCCGGACGATCTGGACGAACTCATCACCAAAGTCTGGAAAGAACCCGGCTTTTTCCTGGCTCATCCGTCGGCCATTGCAGCCTTCGGTCGCGAATGCACACGCCGCGGCGTGCCGCCTCCAACGGTTACCATCTCCGGTTCTCCGTTCCTGACCTGGCGCGGCATCCCGCTGATCCCTTCGGACAAGATCCCCGTGGTGAAAGGCAAGACCAGCATCATCCTGCTGCGCACGGGCGAAAGCCGTCAGGGTGTGGTCGGGCTGTATCAACCGAATCTGCCGGGCGAACAAAGCATGGGCTTGTCGGTGCGCTTCATGGGTATTGACCGCAAGGCTATCGCGTCTTACCTGATCTCGCTGTACTGCTCACTCGCTGTGCTGACCGACGACGCGCTTGCCGTGCTCGAAGATGTCGAAGTGGGTAAGTACCATGAGTACAAGTAATCTGAATATTCCTGATATCAGCTCGGCCAATATCCCGGTACAAGGTGATGTTGCCGCGCTGACGGGCGGACAAAATTTAGTGCCGGATGTGGCAATGATTGAGCGAATTGCCAATGAACTTTTTTCCGGGGTGCCAGGCAAGTTGGCAGCCTATTCTCCCTCGTTGGGTTCTGCCACAGCGCCACGCAATAATGATCTGGCTTTTCCATTGACCGGCGCTGATCCGCTCGATCTGCATTTGGATACTCCCCGCACACACTCACCGCAATTGCCGGTAACGAACGATTGGGCTCCCGGTACCGATTTTGCCGTGGCACCGAATCTGGAAACGAGTTATCCGGGTGAAGATGTGTTGCGCGGCTTGTTAAAAGACAATGCAAAAGAGCATCCGAAAATGACGGGTGCGACGCTGTATTTTCTGGATGAAGCTGCTCGTTTCAATCGCAACCCGTCACAGGCCGGCATTCCGCAAACGGCTTCTGCAGGGCAAGCTCAAGCTGCCGCCGGCCAGGTTCCAACGTCAGCCCATCCGCCGTTTGATGTGCTGTCGGTACGCCGCGATTTTCCTATCCTGAAAGAGTTGGTGAATGGCCGCCCGCTGGCTTGGCTGGACAATGCGGCGACCACGCAAAAGCCGCAGTCGGTCATTGATCGTTTGTCGTATTTTTATGAGCACGAGAACTCGAATATCCATCGCGCGGCACACGAAATAGCAGCCCGTGCCACCGATGCCTATGAGGGGGCGCGCGACAAGATCGCCGACTTCCTCAATGCCGGTTCCAGCAAAGAAATCGTGTTTGTACGCGGCACCACGGAAGCGATCAATCTGGTGGCAAAAAGTTGGGGCAAAAAACATATAGGCAAAGATGATGAGATCCTTATTACGCATCTGGAGCATCATGCCAATATTGTGCCCTGGCAAATGCTATGTGCCGAAACAGGAGCCAAACTGCGGGTAGCGCCGGTAGATGACGATGGACAGGTGCTGCTGGAAGAATATGAACGCCTGCTCAGCTCGCGCACCAAACTGGTATCGTTCACGCAGGTCTCAAATGCGCTGGGTACAGTAACGCCCGCCAAACAGATGATCGAAATGGCGCATCGTTACGGTGCCCGAGTGTTGCTGGATGGCGCGCAATCGGTTTCGCATATGCGTGCCGATGTGCAATATCTGGATTGCGACTTTTTCGTATTTTCCGGCCATAAAGTTTTTGCCCCAACCGGTATTGGCGCGCTGTATGGCAAGCCGGAAGTGCTGGAAGAAATGCCGGCATGGCAGGGCGGCGGGAACATGATCGAGGATGTGACTTTCGAGAAGACCCGCTACCATCCGGCACCGTCTAAATTCGAGGCGGGTACGGGCAATATCGCCGATGCAGTCGGACTCGGTGCCGCCATCGATTATGTTCAGAAACTCGGCATCGATAACATCAACCGATATGAGCATGAGCTGCTGGTGTACGCGATGAGTGCGCTCGGCAGCATACCCGGTCTGCGTCTGGTTGGAACAGCAACAGAAAAAACCAGCGTGTTGTCTTTCGTACTGGATGGATATCAAACTTCAGAAGTGGGCGAGGCATTAAATAAGGAAGGTATCGCCGTGCGCACGGGCCACCATTGCGCGCAGCCGATATTGCGCCGCTTCGGGCTTGAAGCCACCGTGCGACCGTCTCTTGCGTTCTATAATACGTATGAAGAAATTGACCGTCTGGTCAATGTCGTCAGGCAATTGTCCCGCAAGTAGCTGCAGGTTTGTTGCTTGATCAAAATCCCGGCAGATGCGAGTCTGCCGGGATTTTTATTTGTGAGCGGGCAGTGTAATAAAGTCAGCCCTGTAATTTTGTGAAAAGAAACTCACGGAATCATGAAATCAGGCGCATCATGCCGGGTGCTTCCGGGGAGTTTTACGGGTGTAGTACAATTAACAGTCCGTTAAGCTGCGGCTTTTTAGAGTTGTATCGTTCAAAGGAGTGAATCATGAATACCGAATTTTCAGGCGATGAAGTGGATGTCAGTAAGGAGAAATTGATTCAGGATTTGCATTTGGTGGTATCCGATGCCGAGGAGTTGTTGCGGGCAACAGCCGGGCTGGCGGGTGAAAAAGTGTCCGCTGCCCGTGAACGCATCCAGGAGAACTTGGCTTCCGCCAAGGAGCGTCTGGCAGTTGCCCAGCAAAATGTGGCTGCCAAAACCCGTCAGGCGGCAAAGGCAACCGACGAATATGTGCATGAAAATCCCTGGAAGGCAGTCGGCATTGCCGCCGGAGCGGGGTTGATTGTGGGGATGTTGATTTCGCGCGGTCGCTAGGCATGCAGGATGCCGGTACAGGGCTGATGGGGTCACTCAAGCGTTTGCTTGCAACGCTGGCTTCCATCGCGTCAACCCGGCTGGAGCTGCTGGCAAACGAATTGCAGGAAGAGCGTTTGCGCCTGATACAGATGTTTTTCTTTGCCCTGCTGGCGGTATTTTGTTTCTGTATGGGTTTGCTGTTGCTGAGCTTGTTTGTCGTGGTTCTATTTTGGGATGACCACCGTCTTGCAGTCCTGGGCTCGCTTGCCGCCCTGTATTTGGGATCGGGTTTTTGGGCGGGGCTCTTGTTTCGCGGCAAAATCCAGGAGAAATCCAAGCTGTTTTCAGCCAGTCTGGCCGAACTGGCCAAAGATAAACAGCAGCTGGGTGCCCGTCATGAATAAGCAAATGCTTGCGGTAATGCAGCGTCGCGGAGAATTGCTGGAGCGGATAGCAACGCAGCGCGGGCAGGTGGCCGCAATGGGAAGGCGCTTGCAGACCCCGTTGTCTCTCGCCGATCAAGGTATGGGCACAGTCCGGTATTTGCGCTCAAAACCCGTCTTGGTGGCAGGTGCTGTGGCATTATTGATGATACGCCGGCGCGGCGTGACAGGATTGGTGATAAACGGCTGGCGGCTCTGGAGGTTATATAAATCTGCCCGATCTTTTTATGCAAAAAGCGTCTCTTCCCAGACGGCTAAAATTTAATAAGCGATTACTGTTAACTGTTACGAATACCATTGCGGCACATGACATCCACACCCCGTGACAAACATCCTTCCCCATGGCATCAAACGTGGGCGAAGGTACGCTCAATCGAGGAAAATCAGCGACTGTATATTCGTGCCGAACTGTCGCATGTGCGGGGCTTCATTCCCGTTCTGATGAAGCGCAGGAATGGCGGGCAATGGAATATGGAAGACCGGGTAATATTGAAGCGCGATTTGCGCGCCCTGACCAACTTGAGCCCTTACCTGATTCCGCTTATCATGCCCGGAGGCGTTCTGCTTTTCCCCCTGTTTGCCTGGTGGCTGGATTGCCGCCGCAGGAGGAGGGATAATATTTCCGGATCGGCAGCCGGTTGAAGATTCCAAGAAGTTAACCCGGGTGTAATTTACTGGAGTTTCTTGCATCGTATGTTTACCAAAGCAACCTTCGATTTTCTTGATGAACTGTCCGTCAACAATGACAGGGCCTGGTTTGAGGCAAACAAGCCGCGCTACGAGGCCGAGGTTAGGGAACCGGCGCTGGCATTTATCGAGGCCATGGAGCCGGTACTGAAATCATTTGCTCCCTGCTTTCGTGCGGAAGCCAAAAAAATGGGCGGTTCACTGATGCGCGTATTTCGTGACACGCGCTTTTCACGCGACAAGACGCCGTACAAAACCAATATCGGCATTCAATTTCGCCATTCGCTCGGCAGGGATGTGCATGCCCCCGGTTTTTATGTGCATATTGCCCCGGACGAATGTTTTTTCGGGGCGGGGAGCTGGCATCCCGATTCCGATGCGCTCGGGCGGATACGCGACCATATAGCGCGGCATCCGGAAAAATGGTTTGCTGCGCGTGACGACAAAAAATTCGTTGCACATTGGTCGCTTTGGGGGGATAGTTTGTCGCGTCCGCCGCGCGGCTATGATGCGGCGCATCCGGCGATTGAGGATTTGAAGCGCAAAGATTTTGTCGGTCTGGCTGCATTGTCGAGAGCGGAAGTGACCGGAAGCGGACTGGTCAAACTTGCCGGAAAGCGTTTTGCCGCTGCGGCGCCTTTCATGAAGTTTCAGTGCGAAGCGGTGGGTGTCAATTATTAGGGCAGCGGGGGATGAAATGACGAAGTCAGATTCGGCAAGTGACCGGCCTTACCCGTCCAAGCCCTCGGATGTCTATCTTTTTGCAACTTGCCTGATTGATCAATTTTCTCCCGAAGCGGGACTCGACACGATCCGTCTGCTTGAACGCGAAGGGATAAAGGTTCATTTTCCCGAACAGCAGACTTGTTGCGGTCAGCCTGCCTATAGCAGCGGCTATCCCGACGAGGCGCGTACGGTTGCACTTCAGCAACTGGATTTGTTTCCCGAACCGTGGCCGGTGGTTGTGCCTTCCGGCTCCTGCGCGGCAATGATGCGCCATCATTATACTCAGTTGTTTGCCAATGAACCGTCCCGCCTGGCACGCGCCCTTGAGTTGGCCGGGCGTATTTTTGAATTGACCGAATTTCTGGTGCATGTCGTCAATTTTAACCAGGCGGATATGGGTCCTGCCTGTAAAGTCGCGCTGCATACTTCCTGTCATGCGCGCCGCGGGATGGGTTCCCATGAAACCAGTGCCGCCCTGCTGGACAGCTTGTCGCACGTAACGGTGGCCAAGCAGGCGCGCATAGAAGAGTGCTGCGGATTTGGCGGAACTTTCGCAATTCGCTATCCGGAAATTTCGGAAGCCATAGTCAGCGACAAAGTTGAAAGCCTGCGGGCGACGGGGGCCGAGCGCGTGGTCAGCGCGGACTGCGGATGCCTGTTCAACATTCTGGGCCGTGCCGCCAAACAGGATGAGCTCGCCGGACGCGGCGAGCCCAGCTTGCCGGGTGAACATATCGCCAGTTTCCTGTGGCGGCGTACCTCGGATGGGCAATCATGAGCGCACGCGACAATATTTTCGGGCGCTTGCGCAAGTCGGCTTTGATTGCGGCCCCTTTGCCCGATGTGAGCGGCTGGTTTGCCTCCCGCACCCGAAACGAGGAAGCGGCAGCGCGCGTTGAACGTTTACGCACCGCGCTTGTGGCTGCCCACAGCGAAGTGCATGACACCACTCCCGGCGCCTGGCCCGATCTGCTGCTGCGTATTGCCGCCGAAAAGGGCTTGCGCAATGTGCTGATCGGCGGGGATACCCGGCATGGTTCCTTGCTTGAGGCGCGCAGTCCGGAACAGGTGCAATTGGTTCGCTATGATCATCCGGTCGAAGGCTGGCGCGACCAATTGTTTGATGCGATTGATGCCTCGTTGACCTCCGCCAGAAGTGCGATAGCGGAGACCGGCACGTTGATTTTGTGGCCCGACGCCGCCGAACCGCGCCTGATGTCGCTGGTTCCGCATGTGCATTTTGTGCTGCTGGATGTGACGGCTATCCATGCGGATTTTTTCTCGGCAATTCGGGATGAAGGCTGGAAAGATAGTTTGCCCACCAATGCGCTATTGATTTCCGGGCCTTCCAAAACCGCGGATATACAGCAAACGCTGGCTTACGGCGCACATGGCCCGCGCGAACTGGTGGTTTTGTTGTGTCATCCGGAAAGGGGGGGCGCATGAGTCACACTATCCCTATTCATCCCGATACCGACTTCAAGAATCGCAGCCGTTCTGCCGTAAACAATCCGGCCCAGCGCAAAAACTTTCGCGGGGCGATGGATTTTTTGCAAGAGAAGCGCCGCATTCAATTTCCCGATCAGGATGAACTGGCCGGTCTGCGCGAATTGGGTGCCGCGATACGCCGCTACAGTCTGGCCCGGCTGCCGCAATTGCTCGAACAACTTGAAAAAAATCTGACCGCCAACGGCATTCGGGTTCACTGGGCGGAAACGGCGGGTGAAGCAAACGCAATTGCACTGGGCATTGCGCGCAAACACAATGCCCGCACCATTGCCAAAGGCAAATCGATGGTCAGCGAGGAAATCGAATTCAATCACGCCATGGCGGCTGCGGGCATTGATGCATTCGAAACCGACATGGGCGAATATATTGTCCAGCTGGCCGATGAAAAGCCCTCGCACATCATCATGCCGGCGATCCACCGCACCAAACAGCAAATCGCCGCCCTGTTCGCCGAGAAAATTCCGGGTGTGGCTTACACCGAGGATGTGGATGCGCTGATTCTGATTGGCCGCCAGGTGCTGCGCCGCAAGTTTGCCGAAGCTGATATCGGACTCTCCGGCGTCAATTTTGCCGTTGCCGAAACCGGTACGCTTTGTCTGGTGGAAAACGAAGGCAACGGGCGCATGTGTACCACGGTTCCCAAGGTGCATATCGCGATCACCGGAATCGAGAAGGTGGTGGAAAAACTGGAGCATGTACCGCCGTTGTACAGCTTGTTGACGCGCTCGGCCACCGGCCAGCCGATCACCACCTATTTCAACATGATCAGTCGCCCGCGCCAGCCGGGTGAAAAGGACGGACCGGAAGAGGTGCACCTGATACTCCTTGATAACGGCCGTACCCAGGCCTACGCGGATGAGCAATTGCGCGCTACCCTGCAATGCATACGGTGCGGGGCCTGCATGAACCATTGTCCGGTATATGCCCGGATCGGCGGGCATGCTTACGGCACCACCTATCCCGGCCCGATCGGCGCGATTGTTTCCCCGCACATGCTCGGGTTGAATGCCACTTATCCGCTGGCTTTTGCCTCCACCTTGTGCGGAGCCTGTGTCGAGGTGTGTCCGGTGAAAATTCCCATCACGGATATTCTGGTACGCTTGCGCAATGAAGCGCAGGCGCAAACGGGAAGTGCCGGAGCCACGTTGCGCGGCAGCGGTGCCGGGCGCAGTACGCTGGCCAGCGCGATATGGAAGGCGTGGTCGCTGGTTTATAGCCGCCTCGGCCTTTATCGCCTGACCTCCTGGTTTATGAGCCGCGGGCGCTCACTTTCGCCCATCGAGCAAGGCCCCTGGACGCGCTGCCGCACCCCGCTCATACCCGCGCCCAGACGGCTGCGGGATTTGCTGAAAGACAGAAAAAAATAATCCGGATCTTTCGTTGCCCTTCAATACTGATATGCCGAGTCAGTCCGTTTTAAGGAGCTCAGAGCGATGCCGTATCTTCAGCTGGATGTAAATGGAAACTATCCGGTCGGGGTCAAAAAACGGCTGGCCGGGAAGCTGTGCGAGACCTATTCAACCATGATGTCCGTGGATATTCGCCGCATCAGCATCGCCATCCGCGAGCTGGGGGAAGGCGGGGTATGGCGTATGGTTGACGGCGAACCGGTGCCCGTATCGGTGTTGATGTGTGATATTCGCAGAGGACGCTCTGCAGAATTGAGACTGGAAGTGGCCAAGGCACTTTGCCGCGATTGTATCGATATTCTGGGGTTGCTCGAGGACAGGTTGAATGTGGAGTTCACCCAGCACTCGGGCGACGAGATGTACCACCCCGCTCTGGGAGGTTACAGTCCGGAGTGGTCTGCCGACGAAATCGCGTGACTTGATCCTGAAAACTATCAGCGGCGGCGTTCCGCTCATCCCGGAGGTGCAACAAACTTCCCCGGAATTTACAAAAGCAGATCTTCCGGCTGCCGGCAAACTTGCAATCCCTTGAACGTAAATGCGCTGCTTTTTCCGGGGTAAATGCGCAGTTTGGTATAGCCTTTGCCATCCGAGGGTAGAGGGGCCTTAAACACATGCTCCGCTCCATTGCCAGGAACCGGCACATCAATCCAGCGGGTTTCAACACCGTCTCCGGATGCTTCGAGTACCAGCTTTTTGGATCCGTTTGTGGCAGCATTGGCGACGAGGTAGTCCAGTTTTTCAACGGGTTTGTTGAATCTCAATTCGATGAAATCCCGGTCTGTCGTTTTGCCGGCCGAAACAGAGTCTGTCTCACCGGTTACCAATCCGCCGCCAATAATTTTTGCCGTAATCTGGGAGGGGGTGCAACTGCCTTGAATCCAGGCTGAAGCACGCAGCAGCCATTCTGTGTTGTCAGACTGAAAGCGCGCATCGCGGTATTTATAATCAGGAGGGGTGTCCATTGAGCGTTCCGGCATTTCCCAGATTAATAGCTTGGGTCTTTTTGTCTGGAATGAATCATCGCGCAGGTATGACTCCATGCCCACCCACGATCCCTGGGTGTTTGAAACCCAGACTGTGAGGACGTCGCGTTGCAGAGTGTAGCGCAGGGCATCCGAAAATCCGTAAAATGGGCCGGAGTAGCTGGTGCCCAGCAGCGTAATCACGGGATCGACGCCCTCTCCAAGCAGGTTGCCCCCGGCTTGCTCCTTAACTACCGAGAAGGGAAGCACCTGCTCGGCGGCAAACGTCGGGGAGCCCTTGGGTAATCCCTCAATCTGTGCGCGTATCGTCGAATTGATTTTATGTTTGGCCCAGGTCATATTGAATTTAACTTCGGGTGCAGCCTCCATGGCCTTTTTCAAAACTGGATTTGTATCAATCCCGGCTCGTATGGATTCCGCAGCAAGCATGGCTCCCGCCGGTGTCCAGTGCGTATCCAGACGAAAAAACAAAGGGGGGGCACTATTCCGTAGCGGGCTGTTCAAAAACGGCCCGTTGAGGTCAATCACATTAACCTGTCCGGCACGTAACGTATTCACCTTGCGATCAGAGTTTTCATTCATGTATGCGCTCATCTTTGCGTCATCAGGAAGGTATTTCTCATAAATACGCGCTTTGAGCGGTACCATTGTGAAAGCCAAAGTGATGCCGTTATTCGCCAGCACCTTGTTGAAACGGCGAATCAAGTTCATTGATGTGCCGGTGGTCGCTTCATCGTTATCGCCGGGAAATTCTCCACGCAGGAAAAGCCATTCTTCCTTGCCGACAAAGCTATTGCCTCCGTTATCGGCATCGATGCTCGCGTGTGCAAAAGGTGTGCCAATGAGATTGATGAGCAAAATCCCATGGGTGATTCGCGACAACAAGCGGGTTCGATAATTTATCCTGTAACGCATCATTCTATACTCTAATCAACTCACTTGAGCAAATCGTCAGGCTGCCGGCAAACCTGCAATCCCTTGAACGTAAACGCGCTGCTCTTGCCGGGGAAAATGCGCAGTTTGGTAAAGCCTTTCCCATCGGAAGGCAGCGGCGATTTCAACGCATGCTCGGTTCCGTTTCCCGGAACCGGTACATCAAACCAGCGGGTTTCAACGCCTGTACCGGATGCTTCGAGTACCAGTTTTTTGGATCCGCTTGTGGCAACACTGGCGACGATGTAGTCGAGTTTTTCAATGGGCTTGCTGAAATTGACTTCTATGAAATCCCGGTCGCCGGTCTTGCCGGTGGAAACATGGTCAGCCTCAGTAACAGCCAGACCGCCGCTGACTATTTTTGCCGCAGCTGGCGACGGCGTGCATTTGCTTTGCGCCCAGGCCGCCGCGCGCAACAACCATTCCGTGTTGTCGGAATGGTAGCGTTCCTCGCGGTACGGGTAGTCCGGGGGCATACGCATGTCGCGTTCCGGCATTTCCCATATCAGGAGTTTGGGTTTTCTGGTCTGAAACGAATCGTCGCGCAGATAAGATTCCATGCCGACCCACGATCCGTGGGTTGCCTCGACCGAGACACCCAGCACTTCGCGTTGCAGTGTGTAACGCAGTGCGTCGGGCAATAAATACCAGGGAGCGGAATAGCTGCTGCCCATCAGGGTGATTTCAGCATCACTGCCTTCTCCCAGCAGGCTGGGAGTTTCAGTTTGTTCCTTGGTCACGGTAAACGGCAGTTCCTGCTCAATTCCAAAAGTTGGCGAGCCTTTGGGCAGACCGTCGACCTGACCCCGTGCAGTCGAGTTAACCTTGTGTTTGGCCCAGGCCATGCCGAACTTTATTTCGGGTGTCGCATCCAGAGCCTTCTTCAGGGCAGGATGGGCATTAATTTCGGTGCCTATGGTTTCCCCGGCAAGCATGGCACCTGTCGGAGCCCAGTGTGTATCCAGGCGGAAGAAGAAGGGAGTGTCGCCACCCCGTAGCGGGCTATTCAGGAAGGGCTGATTGAGGTCGATGACACTAACTTGTCCCGCGCGCAAAGCATTTTCCATGCGGTCATAGTTTCCCTCCATGTACGAATTTATCTTTACATCGTCGGGGAGGTGTTCCGCATAGATACGCGCTTTAAGCGGTACCATGGTGAATGCCATCGTCACGCCGTTAGTTGCCAGCACTTTATTCAGACGCCGGATCAGGTCTATGGAAGTGTTCGTCGCGGCTTCATCCGTGGTATTGGAAAATTCGACGCGATAGAACAGCCATTCATCCTTGCCGACAAAACTGAGCGGTTGATCGGCTGCGTTGGCAAAAGGTATGGCAATCAGAGCGGCAGTGCAGGTGAGAAACAGTCTATGTAAATATCGGGTAGTTATTCGTTTCATTTTGAGAATCTTTCAATGTTCAAAAGAGGTCGCTGTCGGCTTCTATTTGCCCGTGTAACGCTCAACTTTGTTTTGTACTGAACGCGCGATCAATTTGCCGCCATCGCCCGGCAGCAGCAGGATGCTGTAGGTGCCGCCCGGCGCCATGGCGACCGAGGTGCGCGCCTGTGCGGTTTTGTCTCCGGCCTTCGCCGCAATCAATTCTATGGTGATCGGATTGACCGAAAGCTGGCTGGAAGAACCTGCAGCAATATTGTTGAATACGTGCGTTTTTCCGTCAGCGGTTAACACGTCCAGCGGGCCGGCCTTGGAGTCCAGATGGTACACGGCCAGTACCGCTTTGAGTTTGTTGGAATTTTCCTTGTCTTCAAACACGAGCGGTTTGGTGTCGGCGCGCAACGCGGTAAAGGCCACGGTAATGGCGCGTCCACTGTCTACCTCCAGAGTGGACGATACCAGTACAGTATTTTTCCCCTCGGACTGAAGTGCAAAAGTATGTTTCCCGTTCGCCAACACCAAATAGTCGCTGGCATTGCCGCCGGCCAAATTGTGTACGCGCGTCTTGCCGTCAATGAGCACATCGACCGTGCTGCCGTGGCTGGCATGGATCACGCGCACATAGGCCGAATCTGCCGGCGGTTCCGGATCGTAGAGCAGTCCGTTTGATTGCGCGGCAGCATTTACAGTCTGAGAAAATAAAATAATACCCACCGTTGCCCGAAAGAGTCCGGTTAGCAAGCTGAAATTTATCATTTGAATTTACTCCTGTGCATGGATCTAAAATATCCGGATTGGTTTAGAAACGCGAAGTGGGCTCGACCGGCTTGGGCTGGAAGTACACCGGTTGTGCCGCAGCATGGTCAAGCGAATAACGCAGGTAGAACAACACATGGTTGGGCGTGTAATTGACAGAACGCGCAATGGATAACATTCCACCCACGAAGAGTTTCTGGTTTAACTGGTACTCCCCTATGCCTTCCAGTGAATATCCTGTACTCGTACTTGCCCCGCTTGAGGAATACGCGGGGGTAATAAAATTGGTTGCGGTAAGCGCTTTGGCTTCGGCTTGCAACAGGCTGTCCGTCGGAAAGTAATCGGCAGACCGGGTCTGAGATTGGGTAACGGACACGGCTCCGCGCACTACGTAGGAGAAACGCGGGGAGCGTGCGCCGTAGGTGACGGGGACGGACAAGGAGCGATAGTTTTGCGGACTATAGTAACCGCCATGCCCGAAAGTATATTCACCGGCATCTTTGGAATCCAGCCAATACATTCCCGTTAAACCGACAGAGAACAGGCGGTTATCCTCATTGATCACGCGCCATTGTCCTCCGGTCATGAGTTGAAATTGCCGGTTGGTCTGTACGTTATTTCCGGTCAGAATGTGCAAGCCGGCGGAAGACCAGAATCCGAATGCTTTGCCTTCGTCCAGACTGAGTCCAAAACGCGCCCCCGTAGAAACGACTCCGCCCCATATCTGGCCGGTCGCAGGGTCGCGGGTTCCCGCATAGGACAACAGGCTATCGGTAACGGGGCGCCGCGATGCCTCCAGCGAATACCCCAGTTGCTTATAATCACCGCTGTAGCGTACGCCGCCCACGATATTCGTCACGGCAAACTCCATGGGCGTGACGCCAATGTCGGCTTTCAGATCGCTGCTGATATAACCTGCCGTAAGGCTCTTTCCTTCGGCATGCTGGGCTAACAAGGCCGCCGAGCAAGCTGCATAAGGTTGCTGGCAAAAAAGCATACGTCCAAATGTGGTGACGCTCGGATCAGTCGTGCCGGCATCCAGCTTGACCCAATCCGTTCTGACAAATAGCTCGTCTTTGGCATGCCACGGACGCTTGTATTCGACCGGAATTTCGGTAAAGTTGGATTGCGACAAACCCGGTGTCCCGCTGTGGCTGCGTATGTCGACAGATGAAGACAGCCAGTCCGATCGTTCGTCTATCAGTGCGGCCAATTTCTTTTCTTTCCAGTCGCGCTGAATCTTGTGAGGCGAACCCAGTTCTTCGTACCCCATTTGCGCGGCGGCAGGCGTGTCCGGCGTCTGCGCCGGGGGTGTGGCAAGTTCAGCTTTTTCCGCAGCGAGCGCTTTCTGCAAATAGACTACTTCACTATCCAGATTCTGCTCACGTTGTGCCATCTGCCATGCCTGATTAAGCACTTGTGTATCGTTCGGATATTTGGCCAGAAGGATATCCAGTTGCTTTTGTGCGCGCCCCGGTTCGTCCAGTGCCAGATAGAAATCGATCATTTGTGACCCGGTGTACGCTCTGAGCTGGGCGGTGTCGGCTGCCCACTCATCCAATTGGGCCAGCGCTGCGGCACGGTCTCCCATTGCGATCTGCGCCCCGATCAAACCGCGGATTGCTTCGGTTTCAGACGGTTCCAGCTGCAATACCCGGGTATAGGCTGCTTGGGCGGACGGCCAGTCTTTTTCTGCCTGATAGGCTCGCGCATCGGCAAGCAACAGGCTGGTGCGATCAGGGGATGCCTTCAGGAAAGGGGCGAGCGTCTGATGTGACAACGCGGGTTTGCCCGCATCAAGTTGTGCGCTTGCTGTACTCACAGCGAGCGCTTCCTGCCGGGCAAGCAGGGTCTGGGTCTCCGCAGGAGTCAGGTTGGGCATGGTGGCAAGCGTGGCCAATTCGGTTCCCAGTTCCGGGGCACTCTTTAAGGCGAGATAGTCTACGTGACGAATGTACCAGCGGTTGGACGGGGGAGTATGTGCGGCTTTGAGTTTGTCGAAGAGTGCGTCCGCATGGCCGTATTCGCCAAGCTTGCCCCATGCGGAGGCAACCGCGAGGCTCGCCACCTCGTCGTCTGCCGCAAGGGGTTCCGCATCCTGAAGCAGTTTTAGCGCCTCATCCTTGCGGCCGGATTGAGCGTGTGCATAGACAAGTTTTTCCAGATTGTCGCCCCACAGCCTCGAAATGTTTTCCGGGCGCTCTTCCGCCGGGATACGCTCCAGAGCAGACAAGAAATCATCGCTATCCGCAGCCTGCGCCTCCGTGACTTCGATTTCCATGTTGTTGATAGTCTGGCTCAACACTTTGTGTTGCGCGGGGGTGAGCTGGGCGATGAAGTGTTGCGCCTGCGTCATGCTTTGACGTCGATTTATAGCAATCAATCCTTCCAGTGCATCACTGTTCAACGGGTCAATGGACAAGGCATGCCGGTAGCTGGCCGAAGACGCACTGACCTGGCCGCGATCAAGCTGGACGTCGGCCATCAGAGAATAGGCATCGGCAACGTTAGGATCGGCCTGGAGTGCCGCGTTCAGTTTGTTTTCAGCCAGTTCAAAATCTTTTGCGGTGCGCGCTTCGCGCGCTTCATGCATCAATTTCCAGAATTGCGATGTTTTGATCAGGGATTTCCACTCGTTGCCGGTTCCATGAGTCAGACGCAGGGCTTGGTCAAACAAAGCCTGTGCCTGTGCGTGTTGCCCCTGGCGTAAACGCAGCAGCCCCAGTTCGCCGGTTAAATCGGCATCCCGGGGGCGGGCCTTCACGGCTTGTTCAAGCAGGGGGGCGGCAGCGTCCAGTTGGCCTTTATTCAGTAGCGCAACTCCTTCGACTCCTGCCTTGTAGTCGGGATCGGCCAGCAAGCGCCGATGTACTTCGAGATCCTGGTTAATGGATCGCAGGCGACCCTTAATTGCCTCATTGTTTGGGTCAAAGGCCAGATAATCTTTTAGCAACGGGATATCCGCGGGCGAGGGAGAGCGTCGCATCAATGTATAGCTCCACACTTCCTTGGCCGGTTTTTCGAATTCCGGCACCTTGACGGACGGCACTTTGGCGATTTCAATAATCGTGCGCAGGCTTTTGCGGTCTACGGGATAGTGTCCGGGATAACGATAGGCTTCATGTTCGGCCAGTCTGAGGCGGTAACGCTGGTTATCGGGGTATTCGCGCACCAACCGGCTCAGTCCTTCATAGGCGGGCTTCCAGCCATTCCGGGTGTCGGCCACCAGCTTCCAGTATTCCAATGCCAGATCCCCGTCCGGCGGGCCGTCCGGAAATATTTCGCGAAAAGCTGCCAGCGCTTTTTCTGTGTCGCTGGCACGTCCGTGCGCCAGTTGGAGTGCATGACGCAATTTGAGTTTGTCGCGGCCGTTTACGCGCAGCAAGGTTTCAATCCGCGGAATAGCCGGATGGTTGGGCCGGGTTTGCTTCAAGGCGTTCAGCGTGGTTTGTGCCGAACTGATTTTTTTCAATTTGATCTGGATTTCGGCCAATGCGGCCAGACCGTCCGGTTGATTGGGTTCAATGTTGAACAGTTTGTTCAAAGTTTCCTGGGCAAGATCATCACGGTCTCGATTGACCCACCAGTTCGCACGGTTTAATAGCACTTGGACGGGATTGCCCCCGCCCGGAATCGTGTCGGGAGCCGACAGGAAAGTCGGGGTTGAATCCTGAACTTGTTTTAGAGGCGCACCCGGCGGTAATTTGGTAATGAGAAAGCGAATGATTCCCTCTGTTATCCGGGTTGCAGAGGTTCCCGCAATATTCGGATCAACGACGGCGCGTGCCCGTTTGTAGCCATGCTGACGGTAATGTTCGGTGATGCGCTGTGCAAGATTGTTGAGATCATCGGCTGTTAATGATTTGCCGATTGCATCTGTTACGAGTGGCAACAAATCTGCTTCGCTAAAAATTTTTGAACCCAGAATGCGAAATCCGCTGGCTTTGATGACGCTTGAATGGGGGGGGGATTGAATTGAATCCGCAGTCCGGGGCGAGGGTTCGATGGGCCGGCTTTCCGCCGGAAATGAGTTCGCGATAGGGGGGGCTGATTTACTCACGATAAAGCGAATAATTCCCTGCCCAAAATTCTGTCTGGGGAGGGTCGCATGTGCGCGCTGAAAACCGTGACTGCGGTAGTGCGCGGTAATCCGGTTAGCCAGTTCGTTCAGGTCTGCGCTGCTTAATTCTTTGCCTATTGCATGGTTGACCAGTTTTAATAGTTCCGCTTCGGAAAATGCCCTGGAGCCGATTATGCGGAAGGTACGGGCCTTGACCGATGGCGAGGCGAAAGACACAGGGGATTCTTCCGCCGTTCCCGCATAAAGAGGCGTAAAGACTCCGCACAGGGTAAGGCTTGCGGCAAGGTGGGCTAGTCTTTTGTGCATGTCCAATGCGGCTTGAATAAACCATCGCGTGCAAATTGATAATGACCTTCAAGCCAGCCCGTTCCGAATAACATCAATACTTGGTCGTAATAACTCTCCCTGAGTTCGGGCGTTGAAAGTGCGACTAGCCGCAATTCTTGCTGGTGCAGAGCTTCGTCCATTCCTGACGCTTTCAAAAAGGGCAGCAAAGCCGCTGAAAATCCCGCAGGGCCAACTTCCTTGAAAGCGCCTGTGTTGATATCAACTTGACGCGGAGGTGTCGCGTTGTCGGCTACATGGCGGGCCATGGGGGCAAGTTTTTTCAGCAAAACGGGATAGGCTGCATCACGGTTGTCCAGCATTCCGGCCCAGAGATAAACGCGAATGGCATTAAAGCTGCCCTCGGACAATGCCGTGTTCCCGGTCTGAAATCCGCTGTCGGCTTGATAGTCAACCCACTCCGGAGCCAATCCGCGTGGCGCTGAACGGGTGATGACTTCAAGTGACGTGTTGGCTATTGTTCCCCAGTCGGATTTGGGATAAATCGATGCGAGCCGACGAAGCAATTGCATTGGTACATAGCTGGGATTTAACCGCCAGGTGGAGGGGGTTGCATGAAACCCTTTGGGGCCGGGCAGAAGTGTGCGTCCCAAACCGGGCAGTTGCGCTGTTTCTTCGCGCATGACGCGATCCGCAAGCAGTTCGGCGAGAGCCGTATATTTTGGAATTTTCCATAACCGCCCGGCCTCGTTGAGTGCATAGGCTATCCACAGATCGGCATCGGAGGCCGGGTTGCTATCCATGACACCCCAACTGGCGTCATCGCGTTTACCCCATTGCCACGCGGGCAGCTGGCTGGTCATGTCTCCGTTGGCCAAATTGGCTTCTGTCCAGTGCAGAATCAAGTCAAACGAAGGGCGGTCATTGGCTATCAGTGCAAACATCAACGCATATGCTTGCCCCTCCGAGGTGGTCACTTGCTGCGGGGAAGAATGGTCGATAACTCTACCGCTCTCGCTGATCAGGCGATCCCGAAAACTGTCCCAAGCCGGCCAGTTGCGGCACTGATCCACGCCGGCATCGGCGGCCAGTGCGAATCCGGCCAATCCAACAATCATGATAAGCCGCTTCATCCCGGGTGAGGGGAAACAGAATATGCGTGCGGCGAACTTGAACGTCATGATCAAATTTTTTGTCATGCCGGATTGGTTAACCCTGTCTTTGCGGTCAGGCAACAGATCAATGGTCCCCCTTGAGTCGCTTGGCTGCCAATAGTCTAAGCGTGCGCCAAAGTGCGAAAGCAAACACCAGTACCGCAAGGATGGCCAGCAATGACAACAGGATCGGATGGTTGGCAAAGGGATACCAGATTGAGGTCCAGAAGGGCAATTGGCCGACAAAATAAGTGGGGCCAACCAGGAATCCCTCCACTTTGTTGGGGTGAATAAAAGCGGCACTCCCCTGAATATTGTTGGCTAATCCGGCATCATCGAGTGCATCCAGTGTTTGTGTGAGTTGCTCGGGTTGGGTTGCGATGACGGCGACAACGCTGCGTTTGCCGGTGACAGGCGATTCAAAGCCCAGCATGGCTGCAAGTGCGCCATTGCCGGAAAGTTGTTGTTGTCCCATCAGTGCCGGATCGGGATCGGTCTCAAAGTTTAACCAGTTATAAAGAAAATTAATGCTCCGTTTGGGCTGGCTGATCCGCAGGGCCGCGTCATGGATATCTACCGGGAGTTTGTCTTCCCATTTGGCCAGTTGGCCCTGCTTGAGGGAGGCACCTATCACCAGCAAATCGGCATCATTCAGCAATGCGCTGTCGTTGGGAAAAGCGACCTTAAATTGTGTGGCAGGGTAACCGGTGGATTCCCCCATGCGTCCCAGCAGGGTAAGCATGGTTTCAATGTCGTAAATTGTAGGATGTTCAGGCAAAACGACGACCGTTTGGGAAAGATCGGCATACTTTGTAAAAGGGAATCCCGACGTCGCAAAGAAATTCAGATTGGGCATTTCCGCATAATGCGGGAAATCCGTGAAGTCGACTTTTGAATCCGCATCGATCATATTGCGCACATTTTCGACCACACTGTCTTTGCATAATCCTTCCTTCTGGTAGGCGGTGGCAAAGCTGAATTGCAATTCATTGCGTGTGCCCAGTTTGAACGAGGGCAGCAAAATTTCCTGGGCTTCACCGAACAACGTTTCGTCCAGCACGGGCAAACGAATGCGATTATTTTCAATATCGCCGGAAGGCAGCAGGTTGAAAGTTTTTACCAGTTCGTCATTGATGCTCATGCGCATACGGGATTCGCTGGCACGGATAGGCGGGGTATAGCGGTATTTAAGATCGACCGGAACCCCCCGGCTGCGCCAGGTAAACAAGTCGGCCGGCACCCGCAGCTTGATACGGATAGGTTCCGAATAATGCCCGGAAACCTGTAATTCCTGTGCGGAGGAAACCAGTTCGCCAAATTTCATCGGTCTGTCCAGACGCACCCAGTTGGGGGCATCATAAGCCTGGCGAGGTATTTCAGATTGCGTCTTGCTGATCTGGGCTCTGGATCCGGACAAGGCTGCATTGCCCAATACCAGAGCCTGGGCGGCAATTTTCTGATCATTGCCATCGCGCCCCAGTACGAGCAGCAGTTTTGAATGACCGTCCGCAGGGTTGGTCATTATTTCAAGTACGGGGCCTTCAATTTTGGGATATTTGCCCAAGAATCCCGGGCGATCATTGTTGGTTGCAAAGACGATTGCCTGCCCTTCCGGAAGGGAATCCAGTCTGGCCGGGAAACGGGCTCCGCGCCATGCGGCCATTTCTCCCAGCCAGGAAGAAATAATTCCGGCTGCATTCAACGTGGATTTTTCCGGTGTGGCGGGGAAAACAAACGGAATCTGCAGTTTGTTAGTGGCATCCTGGGAATTAAAAAATGGCAATGGCAACAGAGCCAGATCATTTCTCAATGCCAGCGGCATGAGCGTAAGTTCCAGCTGGCTGGAACCGCTTATTTCCGCCCATAAACTGGTATGCGCCGGATCTTCGCATTCATTGGTATAGTGACCGATCAATTCGAATTTGATCCGGTTTGTATCGGTAAATAAGCGCGGATCGATTTCCATATCCTGCGAGATATTGCGTCCGGAATTTTCTTTGGTAACCGGAATCACACTGACGATTTCGTCATTTACCGAAATTTTCAAATGGGATTCAACCGGGATCAGTGCAGGAGAAGTGGTGTAGTGGAGATGCAGGATCGCGCGGGTAATCAACTCGTCCGCATGCCCGGCCAGATTAACGGAAGCTATGCCATCTGTGCCTCTTAAATACAAAACACTCTGATTGCTGATTTGTTTCAGCGTGAGACGTTTTATGACCGGTGTGAAATCTTTCCCGGCAAGAAGGATAGCGTTTGCCGGATCGGGTAAAGCAGCAGCCGATTTTGCTGCAACGGAGTATGCCGTTGCAGACAGGACGAAGAATAAAACCGCAAGGATCAGATTTTTCATTGTGATTGAGCCGGTTGTCTGGGTTGGCGGGGTAAGTAGCTAATTATAAACTTGTTGAAATGGGCCAGGCGACGCGTCACGGGGGCAAGCCGGGGAAAAACCTGCTCACCTATACGGCGATAGCCCACAAAGCCCATGACAATCACTTCGCGCAGGCTGTCCATGGGTTTATCGCTGGGACGCTTTCCCGACCAGTCCACCCATGCATCTGCACGGGCAAAGGTGCATTGCACCAATGCCATTTCCTGTTCCTGATTGAGCGAGTCCCAGCGCAGGCGCAGTTGCGGGGCGGCAATGGCCGTGACGCGCGCCGGGAAGGCCATCTCATCGTCTCCCCGCCAAAGCGAAACCATGACAGAAGATTCACGATCAAGCGAAGGGAGCTCCGCAGGCACCAGGGAAATACCCCCTTCAGAAAAATCCTCGGTATGGCATTTTATTTTTCGGCCATTCTCAAGATGCAAAATGGCGGCGACTTGCAGGCGTACCCTGTGCGATATTCTGACTTGCTTGGTTTCCAGCGCGACCGAGGCTGCCGCCCCCAGAATGACCGCATTGTAAAATGTCCAGATCAAATTTAGAAAAACCGTCTGGACTTCGTCATCCGGTCCCCAATAGATTCGTACGATGCCAGCCGCAAAACCAATAAAATTGAGTCCGATGAGTATTAAATAGGGCAGCGAAATTGACCAGTCGAAATATTCTTTATCAATTGCGCCTCCCTTCGCGGTGACGTTAAATTTCCCCTTGTGCGGGTTAATGAGTGCGACAAAGGTGGGGCGGGCGATATACCACGCCAGTACAGTCTCATAGATTTCCGCCCAGAAAGAATAGCGGTATTTTCCCTGAATGCGGGAATTGGTAATCGTGGCATGAGCCATATGCGGCAAGACATAAAGCGCCACTGATAGTGCGGGCGCAAATATTACATAGGCATGAAACAACAGGAACGCCAAGGGGGCCGTCAGGAAGATCAGTCTGGGTATCCCGTTAAAGAAATGCATCATGGCATTGCCGTAACAGACGCGCTGGGTCCACTTCAGCCCCTTTCCGAGAAAGGGATTGTCCAGGCGGAATATTTGTGCCATGCCGCGTGCCCAGCGAATGCGCTGGCCAATGTGTGCAGACAGGCTTTCGGTGGCGAGTCCGGCAGCCTGGGGAATGTTCAGGTAGACCGAATTATATCCACGGCGTTGCAATTTCAGGGCGGTATGCGCATCTTCGGTAACGGTCTCAACGGCAATTCCGCCGATTTCTTCCAGCGGGGCACGCCTTAATATGGCACACGAGCCGCAAAAAAAAGTCGCGTTCCACATGTCATTTCCATCCTGGATCAAGCCGTAAAACAATTCGCCCTCGTTGGGCGCGCTGCGAAATACGCCGAGGTTGCGCTCAAAAGGATCGGCAGAATAAAAATGGTGGGGCGTTTGCACCAAAGCCAATTTCGAGTCGCGTAAAAACCAACCCATGCACAATTGCAGGAAGGAACGGGTGGGGATGTGGTCGCAATCGAAAATGGCTACAAACTCGCCCCGGGTTTGCTTCAATGCATGGTTGATATTGCCGGCCTTGGCGAATTTGTTGTCGGGGCGAATCATGTAATGAACCCCGGCCTGCCCGGCAAAGAGGCGCATCTCTTCGCGCCGGCCGTCGTCAAGCAGGTAGATGTTCATTTTTCCTGCGGGCCAATCCATACCCATGGCGGCATAAACAGTAGGCTTCACCACTTTTAACGATTCGTTGTAGGTCGGGATGAAAACATCGACTGTCGGCCACAAGCCGGTATCGGGGGGCATGAGCGCAGGCGGGCGTTTCAGGGACCAGGAAGTTTGCAGGTATCCAAACAACAGAATAATCCAGGTATAAACCTCGGCCACCAGAAGCAAGATGCCCCAGATCAAGTCAAAACTGCTGTCCCAGTTGAGCGTGGATGATATCCGCCACCAGAGATAGCGAGTCGAGGCCGTGATGGATATAACCGCCAGCAGGAAAGTTACAACCTGCCCCGGAATCCGTCTCACGACCAGCGCGATCATTAACAGCATCGCAACAAAAATCAACTGCGAAACGGTTTTAAATGGTGTGGTAATGCACAGAAAAGCCAGCAGGGCAGATGCGCTGTAGGAAAGGTGGCGGACTATGGGCTGATCCCAATAATGGTGTTTGGCATAATCCTCGCTGAGTGTTTGAAAATGTTTTATATCCGGTTTGATCAGCGACTGCAGTTTGTTCGCGCGTTGCCTAATATGATCCGGTATTCTGCCGAGCAGAAATTGATATCCGGTTCCCAGTCTTTTACTCGCGCGCTGTTTCCATTGCGGGAAAATATTGACCGGACGGGGCGAGGTTCGAATGAATGCCAGCCACAACAATTGCAAAGGAATGCGTATTAAATCTCCCAACGTCAGGCGGCCAAATTTCACGTGCGGGAAATACGCTGCGAAACGATGCCAATACGGGCGACTATCGGCAGATTGCGGCGGCAGAACGAATATTAAAGACAGCAACATTCTGCGCCAGGATTGTTTCGGGTCGATGTTGCAGGCCGTCAGCAACGACTGCATCAGCGCGTGGGGCGGATGAATCGTCGGGAATTTCATGAGGCCGCTTGCCTCAAATGGGCAAAAGTCGCGATTATCCAGGTGGTCAGTGAAACAAAGTCACCAGCGGTCTGGCTGTAGGGAGCATAGTCGTTAAGGCTGAGTTTATTTGCCAGCGCCTCGCGCACCAGCTCGTCGCGATGGATCACAACCGGACACAACCGGTTATTCGGGGTGGCACGCAGCACTCGGCTAATTTCGCGGTCAAGCGGGTGCGTCGGGTCAAATCCGTTGATCAGGTACACTGCCAGTTTACCCGTTGCGGCAGGCGGCGCGCAGGTTGCGGCAAACGCGGCATAGGACAGGGTGTCCGGTTCCATGACAACTATGACCAAGTCGGATGCGGCATAGGCTTGTGCCGAAAGTGCAGAATCTGATTGCGGGCAGTCTATGATGACATAGGTGCCATCCGGTTCGTCCAGTTCCTGCAATCTGGCCGACAGCCAGCCGGGCTCGCGTTCAAGCTTGGCCGTAAATTCAGCCTTGATTTGCGGGCTGGTTTTCCCGAAAGGAATGAAATTTATTCCGCTTTCGCTGCAGTAAGCAGCTTCATTCCATGGTTTTCCGGAGTGTGTCTGGGGGACAAGCCCGGTGTCATCGTCCCAGGGCATGCCAAAATGCAGGCGGAGCGCATTCTGAGGGGAGAAATCAAATGCAATTACCCGATGCTTTTGCGCGGCCAGACAGAATGCCAGCTGTGCAGCCACAGTTGTACATCCCACCCCGCCATTTGTACCCGCAATGGAAATTACTCTCATTTCCTGTTAATTGCATTGCCTGCTGTTTGAATGGTTGAGCGATAAATTTCATCCACCAGACTCCATCTCTGCGCCGACGGGCTTAATTCCTGGAATTTTCCTATTTCCTGATATTGTTTAACATCGTATGGCAACTTCGAAAACAAGCCAGCGATGTCCGAGTAACTATTCATAAAATTAGAAGATGAAACAAATGTGACATGTGCATATTAATATGCGTTTTTTTGGGGGCAATCCTTGATGTTGAATTATAACGCAAATTATTTTTTAATTAACAACAAATTATGGAATAATGCGCGCGAAAGTTAATAATTAGACCATCTTAAAAACATGGTTATTGTGCCTGCATAATGCTTGAATATTTTATCGGAATAAATGCCTTGCCGAATGCGGCGTCTAAAATGTGCGCCGAACGAATGTATGCAGTGGTCCACAACGACACGGCTCCGGTTTCGGAATGGCTCTGCAGGATATTGATTGATGCCAGTTCTGACAGGCCGGCTATATGGATTTCGGAAGGCAGTCCGGAGCGAGTTCTCAATTCGTCTTCCGCTGTTGCACAAACGATACGAACTTCCCTTGTCAAGGGCGATATTCGAATTTTTGAGACTGGCAGTGTGGAAGCAGTCAACCCCGGCAGGGCAATGCGCGAAGAACTCGATTTCCTGGGAAATAACAAGGGAAGTCTGCTTGTCATCGAAGGGGCAGACCGGTTTGTTGGATCGCCCAACTCTGAAGTATGGGATGTGATTGCATGGCAAAGGTGGGTGGAACGCTCGGGTTGTGCCCTGTTGTGGCTGTTCCCGAAGCGGGTGGGACGTACAGACCCCGAACTGGATATTGTGCGCGTTGCCCAGCGTTTTTCCGGTTATGCGCGGCTGCGCAAATCGGACAATGAAGTGCGTTGGGATGTTTTCCACTGGTTTGGGGAAGAAGGTTTGATTGCGGATAAGTCCTATCGATTGACCGTGCAACAAGATCAGCCCTGGAAAGTCGAGACCATTGAAACCCGGACAGATACGGGTCTTGATCAGGCTGCGGACGAGGACGAAGTTTTGAGT
>Ga0265327_10001520_pt1 | contig 28652 bp, 19 predicted proteins | sample 41621metaG_FD_202089 | JGI IMG/M metagenome (GOLD analysis project Ga0265327, IMG submission 202089) | Rhizosphere microbial communities from Carex aquatilis grown in University of Washington, Seatle, WA, United States - 4-16-21 metaG | ecosystem: Host-associated > Plants > Roots > Rhizosphere...
ATGCAGCGGCTCCAGCGCCTTTTTCATGCCAAAGTACGTACCTGCAGGGTACAGGTAATAATCGTATGTGTGCCATATAATGCCGGGCCAAGGGTTGCTGCCCATCCATTGCACTACACCGGTGGCAGTGGTATGTTTATACAATCCGTACACCTCCATCATCGCCCTTTCAGCTTCGTAGTTTTGTGCCTGTGCTTTGGCTATATATCCTTTAATATTGCCGGGCGTTCCGTAACGCTGGTATAGCGCTGAATCAAAAATATGCGTGTTGCCAAACTGCATAGTACCTGCATGATAGTTCCAGGTTTTGCTTGTGTTGTTTAGCGAGTCTTTAGAAATAAACTTGACCAGGCTTTCGTAAGGCGGTATAGAAGGCCCCGGCGAAATTTCGGTGGCAAAGCTCCATGGTCCGCCAACTTTGCCCGTATCCTGTTCCCAGTAGGATGGGGGAACCCACTCATACGGCCCGGCCATTTTTACACCGCTTTTACCGGAAACTTTTGATGCACTTTCATTAGCTGTTGCAAGAATTGGGTTGGGGAAATGCAGGTTAGCTTCAATAGTAAGCCATTCGCGCTCAACAGTGGTATCGCGGGGCGGCATGTCGCTTCCGTTAAGCCATGTAATAATGCAGGCTTTATTGCGCAGCCAGTACATCATGCTGCTGTCGCTTGATATTGCAACAACCCGTTTAGCCGGTGTCCATCTTTCGGGGTATTGCCATGCACCGCAGCACATCCAGCCCGTCATTACCAGCAGCCCGTTTTTATCGCACAGGTCATAAAAATTGTCATCTTCAAATTTGCCTTCGCTGCGCACCAGGTTAATATTCATATCACGTATCAGCTTCATTTCCTGCTCCTGCCGTTTTGTTGAGCGCCTTTGAAAAATATCAGGCGACCATGCTGCCCCACGAAGTAATATTGGTTTGCCATTCACCATAAACTCCCTTGCATTGTCGGTAATAAACTGCGATGTCATTTCACGTATGCCAAAATGTTCTGCAATGGTGTTGCTTATTTTTTGTTTTCTAACCGCGCTAATTTCAATATGGTTTAGTTGAGGCTTGCCGTATTGCCATGGCCACCAAATTTTTGGATTGGTGATGTTTAGCTGGGCATATTCATCTGGCGCGAAGCGCACCTCCTTTTTTTCGCGCGCTTCAAGATGGACGGTTTGCTTAAAATGTATGTCTTCGTTTATTTTCCCTTTTATCTCTGCGTCAACAGGCTCATCGCTATAATTGGCTACATCGGCATAAACTGTAAGGTGTGCCGTTTTTAAAGTTGGCAAGTCAAACTTAGTTTCCACAAAAGGGTGCATCACCGCAACCTTATCATAAATGTTTACGTCAATATTGTTAACAATGCCGCCGTTGTAATCTGCGGGGTAATGTATCCAGTCAGCATAATCAATAGCGAGGTCCCCACCGCGCCTGTTGGGGTTAAAAGGCCGGGTAATTTCAAGTGCCAGCACATTTTCTCCTGTATAACTCACCAATTTTGTGACGTCAAACTCAAATACCCTGAACGGCCCTTTTACCGCAGCAGTATCGGCTATCATTGTACCGTTAAACCATACATTGGCCTTGTAATTTATACCATGCATGGTAATAACAACATTCTTTCCTTTTTGTGTTGCAGGCAACTTAAAACCTTTTCTAAACCACCACGATGTATCAAACTGCGGACCTTTAATAAGCCCAAGGTTGGTGTCTAAAAACGGGTCAAAACTGTATACATGGTTTGCCAGCAGGGCACCAATAATAGTGGTGGGCACAGACACCTTATACCATTGTGCAGTATTATAGCCCTTTGCAGACACATCTTCTCCTTTTATAGAGGCTGCCAGCGACGATTGCATGGCCCAACCATCTTTAAGGGGTATTTTATTTTGGGCTGATGTAATAAAATAAATTGTAAACGACAGCGCAAGCAGCATGGTTTGTTTCATGACGAACAGTTTGGATGTGTAATGGCCGCATTAAGGTAAAATATAAATTTATACCTGCAGCATGTTTATTTGCGAATGATGTAATACTTTTCGGTTAAATTACATGGCATGAAGAAAGCCGCATTAATAACAATTTGTTTTTTAAGCCTGCAAATTACAAAAGCGCAAAACGTACAGGACTCAATAAAAAGCGCTGTAAACAACCTTTTTATAGCAATGGCCACAAGCGATAGCCTGGGAATTGTAAACTCATTTACACCGGATGGGGTGCTGCAAAGTATTTCAGAAAAGGACGGCAAAGCCAGTGTTACCAGTGAAAAGATAGCCGATTTTGCACACATAATAGCCGGCCTGCAAAAGTATGATGCTGATGAACGCATTACTTACAAAACCATTCAAATTGACGGGCCGCTTGCTTTTGTTTGGACGCCTTATAGCTTTTATTATAAAGGCAAATTCAGTCACTGCGGTGTTGACTGCTTTTGCGTGGTGCGTATTAATGGCACGTGGAAAATACAATACATTATTGATACCAGGAGAACGAACGCGTGTAAGAATGAATAAATTTGAAAGTGACTGAACTGTACGGCCTTTAAATTCATTCGCTGCATCAGCTTTAAACAGTTCACCTTCCATTATACCCTGATTGGGCAAAAAAATCATTCACTGCTTTTGTGTCTGCATAATCCAGCTCAATAATATTTTTAATAGCTTCTTTTTTATCAGGGGCTTTGTCGTAATAGGTTTTGCAAATTTTGTAGCCAACAAAATAACCAAGGTCTGGTGCGGGCAGGGTAGGGTTGTTACCTGTGCTTACCCAATTGTCATTTTGTTGCGTGAACATGTTTTTTTCAAAAAGCTGCCATACTTCTGCTTCGTGTTTGTTACCATACTGCATATACGCGGATGAACAGACGATATGTGTAACCTGTTCGGCTATAAAGTCGCAGGCACCTTCCCGTATTGCCGAAGTAAGTACATTTATCTTTTGAAAATCAGGGCGCTTTTGCTGGGTGTGTACATACTCGTGAATGCCCATGCGCATCAATTCCTTTTGGTTAATGCCAGCACTATTTAATACAACTTCAACACCTATAATTGAGAGGTTACCACGTATTGTGCCACCCTGTTGCCTTAAACCTATCAAAAAATAAGTGGCGGCTGGCTTTAGCTGCGGGTATATTTTTTTAAACTCGCCAATATAACCTTCCAGCTTTCGGGCATCCTTGTCAAGATGTTTTGCCTTCATGCGCAGGCTATCCCAAAAGCCCGGCGCAGTATTTAACAGGTTAACATAACGCTGTTCAATATTTTCTTTGTTGCGCATAAATGCCTTTAAACCGTCACTGGCTTTTTCAAGGTACAGGTTGCGTATCAATGCTGCTTGCTTTGCGGTATCAGAGCTTAACGAAATGCTGTCTTTGGCTAACCAAAAATTATTAACGTCAGTTGTAGATACATGCTGAGCGCTGGCGGCCAGGGGAAATAACAAAAGCAGTAATACTAACTTGTTCATATTAGGTTGCGGTATGGGTTATTTAATTTGCCAAACCGCAACCAAACAAATGCCACAACAATATTTAGTTGTGTTACAAGTAATTATACACAGCAACAATGTAAGAAAGTGTTCGTATTTGATGCATTCAGCGTACGCTGGCGGTCAGTTTCATCCGCTGCAATGTAGTCTCTCAATTCCCATTTGTCATCCGGGAAACTACCACACATTCCTGGGGCACCAGTCACCATTTTTATTGCCCAATAAAAAACCTACTAAAATTTCGTGGGTGCCACGGCTAACTGTGTTTAGCTGGGATGTTGTAATGTCGTACGAATAACCCACATTAATCATGCTGCTTATGTTCAACCCAACCATCGCCGCGAAGCCATCTTTCGGGCGAAAGCTTCCGCCAACCCATAGCAGGTCGCGGTATTGAAACTTTGCATTAATATCAACGCTAAGCGGCAGCGGAGTTATATATTTTAAGGTAGCGGAAGGCATAAACGTAATGTCTTCATTCAGCAATACACGATAGCCTGCCTGTAAAAACAGGTGTGGTACAAGTTTGCCTATAATCAGTATCGAATCTGCGGATACCTTAGGGTTGCCAAATCCAATTTTCTCAGGCACAATCTGCTGTGCTGAAAGACCGATAAAATATTGTTTTGCATATAAAAAAACACCCATTGTTATATCAGGCTTAACCTTGTTGAGTATGCTGCTGCCGGCAACTGCAGGGTCTGCAGGGTATTGTGCGCCAAAGTCAAGCTTGCTGGCGTCAAGCCGCATATTTTGAAATCCTAAAGACACGCCGCCGCTCAGGCTTGTTTGCTCACCAACTGGCAGGTGATATGCAAGCGATACAGATGCCGCAAAACGGTTTAAAGGGCCTGTAGCATCATTCATTACAGTAAATCCCAATCCAAAATGCGGCTGTGTTGACTGGTAGTTTTGGTAATAAGCATCCCCCAAAGGGTTTTCGGTATTTGAGTGAACGGTAAAAGGTGTTTCTCTTGCCAGGCCACTTTTTTGCAGGGGGCCCTGCACCGTTGCATAAGTGGTTACTGGTGCACCATCAAGCCCCACCCACTGGTGGCGGTGGCTTAACTTAATATCCCAATAGTTTTCAGCGCCGGCTAAAGCAGGGTTAATTATAAAGTCGTTTAAAATATATTGGGTGTAATAGGGGCGTTGTTGTGCGCGCAGTGTTAGTGCGGTTAAAACAACAATGATTGAAAGCGTTATTTTTTTCATGTAACACACTACATTTATACAATTTTTTTATCCTTGATCCCTTTCTTTTTTATCTTCTAAACAATATATCCTGGTCTGCCTGTTACTGCTACTAAGATATACAATTAATTTATCACCTTAATATAGTTACCGACCCGCTCATTGGCTTTGGTATGTGCGATGTGGTTATTATATAATAATACGTTGCTACAGGTAACGGCTTGCCATTAATAGTACCGTCCCATGGTATGGCATACCCTGTTGATGTAAATATTACCTGGCCGTAACGGTTAAACACTTCCACCTTACAGTCGGGGTACGAACTGATGTAGCTTATCATCCACCGGTCGTTTATACCATCGCCGTTGGGGCTAAAAGCATTGGGTATTATAGGGTACTGTAATACCTTTATTAACACCCCTGATGTGTCTGCGCAGCCATCGCCGTTGGTAGCCAGCAGCGTGTAATAAGTATCTTTTGCCGGTGATGCCGTTGGCTGTAAAATAGTATTGTCGCTTAAACTGGTATTGGGCGTCCATAAATAGGTAAAGTCAGTTCCGCCCGTCGCAGAGGCCTGCAACACAATTTGCCCGCCTAATAGCACTACACCAGATGGCCCTGCGGTTACTGCTGGTTTAATGCCCACTTCAACAACCCGGGTAATAGTATCGCTGCAACCGTTGTTAAGGGTATAGTGATAAGTAATGGTGTGTGCACCCGGCCCTGCGCTTGAAGGGTTAAAGTTGCCGTTGTTAACGCCGTCTCCTGTGTAAAAACCTGTACCCTGTAATACAGTTGTATCCCTTGCCTGTGTAAGCGCCATGCTTTGGGTGTTGGTTTGGCAGTAAGTAGGTATAGGATCGAAAACCAGTTTGGGTGAAGCGAACAAAACACTTACGCCGGATTTCTCTGTATAACAGCCGCCGCTTGAATACGCCTGTACTTTTAGCGTAACCTGTAGCTGGTTGGCATAGCCAAAACTGGGGTAGTTGTGTGTGTAGGTTGTACCCGCAGCCGGGTTATCAACCTGTGTATAATCCGGCTGCGATGCATCCCAAAATATGTTCAACTTGTTAATGGTGCCATATTGTACAGATGAGTTATCTTTTATCTGCAACGGCAGGTTGCTGCAAAAATTTGTGGTAAGTATGTTGTAGTCAACCACCGGGTAATCGCTTACTGTAAACGTTTTTGAAGCTGAATCTTTACAGCCGTTGCCGGATGTAACTACCAGAACAGTTGAATGGCTGCCTGCAGTTGTAAAACTGTGCGATGCCGGGCTACCTGGCGATGTGGCGCCGTCATCAAACTTCCACAGGTAGGTAAACTGGCTTTGTGTTCCGTCTTCGATAGTTGAAGCATCAGTAAAAATGCCGTTATTGTTTTTACATACCACCGGTGTTGGAAAGTCAACAACAGGGGCAGGGCCAATTACAAGGTTTTGCACGTACGGCTTACTATAGCAGCCTTTTGAGTTTTGGGATATAATGCTTACCGTGTGTGTACCATACGGGTTAAAGCTTTTTGTTACTGTGGCGCCGGCAGTACCTGGAACACCGTCAAAACTCCAGTTTTCGCCCGTTATAGAACCAATACCGGGTTGCGACCCGTCTTTAAATGTAATAATGTCTCCATTACACAATAAACCTGAATAAGTAAAAGACGCTGTTGGCAAAGGGTTAATGGTAATTTGTTTTGACACAGTGTCTGAGCGGCATCCTTCCGTTGTAACCGCATACATACTAACCGTAAAGGTTTTTGCAGATGTGTATTTATGTGATGGGTTTTGTACCGAATCTATACCAGTGTCCCCAAAGCTCCAGTTCCATTTTTGAACAGGCGATCCGCCAACGCTTCCATTAAATACAGCAGCGGTATCCCGGCAAAATTCGGCAGGTATTGTGATCGCCGCTTTTGCTTTAGGGTTAACCGTGAAATCTTTTCTTACCGAGTCTTGACATGCTGCACCGGAGTTTGACGTGGCCCGCAATACTATGTAATAACTGCCAGGTGTGGAGTATGTGTGCGGCGGGTTAACAACGGTTGATGTCGTTCCGTCGCTAAACGTCCATTTGTAATTCGGCTGGGTTTGTGAACCATCGGTAACTGTGGTTTTGTTCTTAATTATTACATTACTGTCAGGCAGGCAAACGACCGGAACATCAAAATCAGTCGCCGGGCCCGGGTTTACAGTAACCGTTACACTGTCAACCGAATAACAGCCTGGGTTATTAGTGAATGAGGTTTGTACAAAATACTTTTGTAACAGCACATTGCTTGTTGTGTTTAGTACGGTAGCCATGGGGTTTGATACAGTCGTGCTGCTTAAACCGCCTGCGGGCGTCCAGTTATAGCTGTAACCTGTTGTACTTGCAGCGCCCAATTGCGCCTGGCCGCCTGAGCAGATAGGGTTGGGGTTTGTGCCAGCCTCAGATGGTGGCATTTCTGTATAAATAACCACATTTTTAATTGACTGGTTGTCGTTACTGCCGCCAGTGCTGGCAGTGAAGCCTATGTACCCCGGAAAATTAAATTGCTGAAACACGCTGTTAAACATCGGTTTACCATTTATGGTAACAGTTATTTGACCATCGTTATAGGTAACAACCACGTGGTTATATGCCGCCGACCTTAAATAACTTAGTAGCCCGCTTGCATTTGTTGTGGTAGGCATATTATTATCAGTACGGCATTCGCCCTCCGTCGTTAAGTTACCGCTGTTATCATAAATGCCATAGCCTTTACCCCATCTTATCTCAACCTTGGGCATTTGGTATTTTGAGTCGCCATTACAATTGTTCCACGTATCTATACAAATTTTTAACCCGTTGGCATCTTTGGGTATGCCCAGGCCGCTTGCATTTTGAAAGCCAATTGGGGGAGCATCTAAAAAACAAAATGCAAGGCCATCAGCGCCTGTGCCATCATACAACCTGTAATCAAACTCTGCAGCCCATTTTTTACAGGTGCTAAAGTTAATAGGCTGGTCATAAAATATGGCGCCACTTTGGGCGTTTGCATTAGGCGTTAGTAAAATTTCACTGTTATCAGTGCTGGTAACATTTGCAACTTTTGCAGCCCCAACCAGGTTCCAGCCTGCGGTATTAACCTGCGGGCCTTTTAGCTGGGCAAACGTAAAAGTTTGGCCTTTAGCCGTTACAGCAAGCAAAATTGAAATAATGGGGTACCAAATTTTTTTATACAATGTAGTGAGGTTGCTATTTAAAACGGAAAAATATTCACTTTCTTATTATCTGCCAATATTTTAGCCCGGTTTGCCCTATAAAGTTCCATTAAAAAATAACGGCCAATATTTTAAACATTACTACATAATGCTATTTATAAGCAGGGTAGCAGCGTTTGGGCCCTCGTTAAAAAGCAGGTCCAGAACGCTGAGGTTTGGCTGAAAACCTAAACGATTTTCAAACACCTGGAAGTACCGGCTGGTGAAATTTTGTAATTCCGGCCGTTGAAAATTTTTAGGCAACCACCTGTCCCGCAGGTCGGTCATTTGGGCTAATTCTTCAATCTCAGGCCCACTTTCCCAAACCTTTATTTCAGCTTTAAACCCCAGCACTTTTTGCAGCCAGTGCAAAACAGCAAGGTCAAGATCAAACAAAAACACCTCTTTTTTTTGAAAGAATTTTTCAAGTCCGTCGCGATAAAATTCAAAAAATGCTGACTTGTTGTAGCAGGAGATAAGGGTTACCCACTGCTGCTTTTGCCATCCATCTGTATAACTTATCCTCACGTCTTTAAACACGCTCTTTTGGTCGCGCCCGCTTTGCACCGGCACCGACAAATTTATCAATCCATTGCTGCCTGCAACCACGCAGCGGTTGCGAAAACTCATTTTCCGGTAGGCTTCAAATGAAAATATATTTATATGCGTACTTTTAAATAAAGCGTTTATGCAATTAATGTTTGCAAAGTATTGATTATCAATTATAATATTTGTATCAACTCTATTTATATTCTGCTCTTGAAACGTCATACTGTGCAAAGTGTAAATGTAAAAAATGTTGCCTTAATGGCATTTATTAAAAATTTCAATAAATTGTATAAAATATTGATAAATAACTATTAAAGTTATATTTCTTAAAACTAAATATATTAGGCTTCCATTTTTACTGCTGAGCCCTTCAAGTGCGAAAAATAATAGCTAAAAATATTCACCGGCTAAATTACTAAAATTCCCTTGTCATAAAATCTACAGCAAATTCACCCTGTTTAAAAATGAGCCTCTCCTTTCGCCTTTAAATGGTCAGGCAGAAGTTTCAAAAGACTACCTTTTTTCCCTCAAAATGTTTCCCGGCGCGTGGCAAAAAATAGCCAACCTTTTTTAAGCCGGACAAAAAAGGCGAAGATGGCTACCTGTTAAATCCTCAATAATTCATCAAAACATTTTTACGCTTAAACCATTTCTGTTATATTTTGCACGCAAATAATTTTATGCGCTACTTTTTGGGCATTGCTGTTTTGCTCTTTTTTTTTAGCTGTAAAAAGCCGCAGGGTTTTGACTACCGCGAAATGAGGGATTTTAAAATTGACAGCCTCGGCTTTGATCACAGTAATGTCAGCATGCAACTGGTTTATTTTAACCCCAATAACTTTGGGGTAGAGCTAAAAAAAGTAGATGCCGATGTGTATGTTGAACACAACTATGTTGGCAGGTTTAACCTGGATACCCTTATGCACATAACCAAACGGTCTGAATTTGCCATACCCTGCAAAATGCAGGTTAACATGAAGAACATGTTTAAAAACGCCCTTACTACCATTTTTGCACCCGACATCCTGGTTGAAGTGAAAGGTTCCGTACGTGCCGGGCGTATGGGCATTTTTATTACGGTGCCGTTTAACTACTCGGCAAGGCAGAAATTCAGCATGTTTTCAAACTAAGCACCTTCGCCATAAAACCGGCCATTTTACACCCGCCATGTGCAGAAAGGCCTCACCGAAGCACTTTGGCGGGAGGAAAAAGGAGGAATTTGGATGCATATAATTTTAACCACATTTAACTGATTTTCAATATTTTATAACTCAACAGAGCCTTGAAATCCTGCAATTCATCAAAAAACTCAATAACTGGTCCCTAATGTCAGAAGCCTTATGTTGTCCCTTAAGTCCTTGGCCTCGAATTCTTACCAATTTGCCTCAATCGTTTTAGCCACACGAAATTGCAATTTGGGGAGGAAAAAGGAGGAATTTGGATGCGCATACTTCTGGCAATATTTAACTGATTTTCAATTATTTGCATGAACTTAAGCGCGCAAAATGCCATGGTTTGCAAAATAAATTCAATTTGGGTTCATGGAGCATTGGGTTGATTAACAAGTGCTATACAAATATAATAAACTGGCGACGTAATACCTTATTTTTCTAAAAACAGTAACGGGAAAAGTGGAACGCAGATAACGCCGGTTTTCAGGATGAACAGGATTTTGCCGAAGGCACCCACAAATAATAATTCTAAAAACGCAAACAGGTGGGAGGTTAACACACAGCTAATAAACTATTATACAAATAGTTGCATTTTTTATTACCTTTACGTGCCATAAATGAAAAAAGGTCTCCTGTAGAAACAGATGACCTCTAACGATTGCTTGCCATATGAAAATCTTGAATAATCTTATTCTTTTGAAGTTAGTATAACAGCTTTCTTCACTTGTGCCTCTTACGTTTAGCTTGTCAACGGTTGCTTGTTATATGAATAACCTCGTTTTGTGATACAAATATATAACACATCACAAAGCGCATAAAATCAACATTTTGTTGGTTTTATCATGCCAAAAGGGTAAAAAAAAGCTAAAACCCTTACTGGTATTGGGGTGCAGGTAAATTTTATAATTATGTCCAACAGAAATACGGATGCTTTATTTCAGCTAATTTGCTCATTGGAGAAGGCTGAAAAAAGGCATTTTAAACTATATATTAAACGAAGTTCGGCAAAAGAAGACCTGAAGATCATACAACTGTTCGACGCAATGGACAGCCTGGATGAGTACGACGAGAAACTTTTGCTTAAAAAACTGCCTTTTGTAACCAAACCGCAACTGGCAAACCTTAAGACGCACCTGTACAAACAGTTGCTGGCCAGCCTGCGCCTGCTAAAACGCGCAGAAAACATAGATTTACAGTTAACAGAGCACCTTGACGATGCCCGCCTGCTGTATAACAAGGGCCTAAAGCTGCAAAGCCTTAAAATATTAGAGAAGGCAAAGGAAATTGCCAAGGCTAACCACAAATTCAACTTTTTAGCGCAGGTAATAAGCCTTGAAAAAAAGATTGAAACGCTGCATATTACCCGCAGTTCAACTGAACGTACGCTGGCGCTTACCGAAGAAGCATCGCAAATAAGCTCGCATATCGACAGGGTTACCCGCCTTAGCAACCTGGCGCTGCTAATGTACCGCTGGTACATTAAAACCGGCCACGCGCGCAACGAGGACGACAGCAAAGACCTTGACCAGTTTTTTAAAGAGCACCTGCCCCGGGATATTGCCAACATTACCGAGTTTTACGAGCTGCTGTACCTGTACCAAAGTTATTGCTGGTACGCATTTATAAAGCAGGACTTTTTACAGTACTACCGCTACAGCCAAAAATGGATAGACCTGTTTGATGCCGACACGTTTATGATAAGCGTTGAAACAGGCCACTATGTAAAAGGCATGCACAACCTGCTAAACGCGCACTTTGACCTGCGCAATTTTCCCCAGTTTCAAAAAACGCTGCATAAGTTTGAGGAGTTTGCAAAAACAACCGCCGCCAACCAGCACGATAACTTTAGGGTGCACACTTTTGTATATATAACCAGCGCCAAAATAAACTGGCACCTTATGCTGGGCACATTTAAAGAAGGGCTGTTTATAGTGCCTGAAATTGAGGCCAAACTGCACGAGTACGCACAATATATTGACGGCCACCGCATACTGGTGTTTAACTACAAAATAGCCACCCTGTATTTTGGCAGCGGCGACTACTCAACCAGTATTGACTACCTGCAAAAAATAATAAACGGCGATGCCGACCTTCGCCTTGACCTACAGTGTTACGCCCGCCTGCTGCACCTGATGGCGCATTACGAGCTGGGCAACGACACTATTATTGAATCCCTCACCAAATCGGTATACCGCTATATGGCCAAAATGAAAAACCTGACGGTGGTGGAGGAGGAGATGTTCCGCTTTTTACGCAACTCGTTCAAGCTAACTGCCCGGCAGCTAAAGCCCGAGTTTGAAAAAATGCTGCAAAACATAAAACACCTGGAGCGCAGCCGTTTTGAAACCCGCTCATTCGCCTATATGGACGTAATTTCCTGGCTTGAAAGTAAGGTGTACGGCAAACCGCTAAGCACCATTATACACGATAAATATTTATCAAGCAAACGCAAGGTTTAAGGACTAGGAAGAAGGTTGAAGAGAGGCGAGGCTCAAGGGTAGGGCATAAGATAGTTCTGGCTTAATAGAACTACTCCCCGCCATGCTGTTTAAATAAAAAAAAACTGTTGCCGCTCTCAGTATGGCTGTGTCTACGGACGGAGAATAATAAGCCGCCTCCGGCGGCTTTGTAGTTTTATAATAGCAAAACCTGTTGCCTCTTTCGGCGTTACAAATTGCATAAAAAGGTTGCGAAGGGCAGGGGCGTTAAGGCCTGAAAGGCAGGCAATATACCAGCCATGGGCGAAGACCATTGTTACAAATAATATAACATCCACAAGTGCTGTAAACGCGGAACAAATTTTGGCTCCCGGCTATAGTATTGCTATTATTGCCAATAGTGAAGCCGGACATTGCAACAATCAGCAACAGTAATTCTAATATTCTGCGGTTCGGGGCATAACGAATAAAAACTTGATATCCGTTAGTTAGCGCAGTACTCTCGGATTTTTAAATAAAAGCCAGTCTCCCGACTGGCTTGATAGAATTCTCCCACTCCAGTGGACACAACAGTAGCCACATAGTAGCACTTGGCTTGTTACCAAAGAGATTGCCGAAACATCAATACTCCTCCCTACATTCGTCATAAATTACCCATCAATGCACCCACCAAAACTATTGGCCAGTTTTGTAATACTCGCTGCAATTGCTTTGGGCAGTTGCCATAAAGGTAAAAATGCGGATGTATTGCTGTTCGCAGGTACGGGTACATCGCCTAATGATGTCGCGGCTATAGAAGCGGTGCTGGATAAAAGCCACGTTGAATATACAACTGTAACCTCTTCGGAGTTAAATGCCATGGCGCCATCACTATTAATGGGTTATAAACTGCTCATCATTCCGGGTGGTAACTTTGTGCAAATGGGTAATAGCCTTACTGTTAAAACTGCATCGGGCATACACAATGCAGTTGGGCATGGCGTGAACTACCTTGGCATTTGTGCAGGCGCTTTTCTTGCCGGGTATTCCACTTATTACAATGGGTTTGATCTTGCTGCGGGAGCAACTTTCAGGTTTTATTCTGCTGAAAATAAAGGGGTGCGAAAAGCCGCGGTAGCTATTACCAGCCCCGATAGCACAGCCATTGATGAATACTGGCAGGACGGCCCCCAATTGCAAGGCTGGGGCGATGTTGTGGCTAAGTATCCCGACGGTACCGCTGCGGTAGCCCAAGGTAAATGCGGTAATGGTTTTGTTATGCTAACCGGCATTCATGCCGAGGCGCCCGAAGAATGGCGTGGCGGAATAATCTTTGGCACATCCGTAAACGCATCTAATGCTTATGCAGCTAAGCTTATAACGGCTGCATTATATGGTAAACAATTAGCACACTATTAACTGTATTAAAAATCCTTACCCCTTGCTACAAGAGGTTAGCGTAGCACTACTTTACGAATTTTAAACAAAAGCCAGTCTTTTACCAACTCCGATAATTAAAAGATTGCCATGGATTTTCCTCCTATCTCCGTCATCCCTTAAATCTCCAGAAGAACACTATAAACCCGCCAAAATTTACTCGCCGTGGCGGATCCCCGTTCAAACAAGTACCTCAAGCTTATTCCTTTATCCGCCTTGCGAGTAGGGTAGTCCCAAACCCCATCAAAGCAATCACGCTAAACGACCATCTTAAGTTGGCTGCCTGTGCAATAAAACCAATTAACGGCGGGCCCATTAAAAAGCCAAGAAAGCTGATGCTTGATACGGTTGCGAGTGCAAGCCCGGGCGACATTTTTGTTGACCTGCCGGCCAGGGCAAAAACCATTGGCACCACACACGATACACCAAGCCCAATAAGCAAACAGCCTACGATTGCCGAAATCATGTAAGGCATTAATATCATTATTAATAAGCCCGTTGCTATAAATATACCGCTTAGCTGTAAAATGTTTTTTACGCCAAAACGCGTAACCAGCCGGTCACCAACAAAACGGCCGGTTGCCATGGTTGCTGTAAAGGCAACATAACCCAGCGTGGTAAAAGTGCTTGCTTTTATAATTTTTTGAAAATACACACCGCTCCAGTCTGCCATAGCGCCTTCGCAAAGCATGCAGCAAAATGCAATAAGGCCAAGCAGCAAAATATCTTTACCGGGTTTTACAAATAAGGGCTGCTTGCCATCTGCAACATCGTACCCGTTAGGTAATGTAAACCTGTAAGCCGCTGCTACCATTATGGCGCTTAATACAAATACAACGGCGAAATGTATGATGGGCGAAATGCCTGCTGATACAAAAAAGCTGCCCATGGCTGCGCCTGTAAAACCTGCCAGGCTCCACAAACCATGGAAAGATGCCATGATAGATCTGCCATACATTTTTTCAACACCTACCGCCTGTGTGTTCATGGCAATATTTACCAGGTTGGCCCAAAGGCCGAAAAAGAAAAGGCCGGTTATTAAGGTTATTACACCCGGCGTTAATGCCAGCAACACCAGCGTAAGCGGGTATAACAACGCAGCGCCTACAATTAGCTGCCTGCTGCCGAAGCGGGATATTAACCAGCCGGATAATGGCAGGCTTACCAGTTGCCCCACGGGCAACGCAAATAGTACGGCACCAAGTGCCGCATCATTTAACTGCAATGCCATTTTAATATCGGGTATGCGGCTTGCCCAACTGGCAAACGTTAATCCAGCAATAAAAAAGAATACACCCACCGCAATGCGGTAAGTTTTTATACTTAACCCAAGTGATGCATTCATGTTCAATTGTTTAGCTGTTACTGTTTTAGTGTTATAATCTGTCATATGTTATTTCTTTGTTTAAGCTGCATAATGTTTGTTAAACTGCTGTGTATTGTTATCTGCCATCAGTGTGGATGTTATTATAAAATCAGCAGTGGTTTTGTTATTGGCTATTATAATGTTTGCTTCAAGCGCAGCATGAATAACAGATGCAATACCATTGCGCTGCAAAGGCGTTTCATCATCGCTGCTCCAAAAAATTATAACGGCATCAATGCTGCCTTGCTGTATAAGCGTATTAAGCTCTACGTATCCTTCAAACGCGCTGGTTAAATAGGTTGTAACGTTTTTGTTTAAAGTACCCTGTAATATGTTAGCAGCTTCCCCTGTTGCTATTATTTCGTGCTGCGCCAATAAAGCTTTATTAAAGTACGACCATTCAACCAGTTCTGACTTAAGGCCTGGGTGTACTATAAAAGCTATTCGTTTTGTCTTCTTTATACTTGTTGTGTTCATAGATCATTTTTATTTGCTTACCTGCCACTACAATAAAAAAGCCTGCTTCTATATGCAGGCAATGTGTATAGGCTATAGTAAGTTAAACCCAAAATCGTTTATTGTGTATATCTTACACAATAACAATACCATAAATGCAAAAAGGTAACCCGTATGTTAAATTCCTTAACAGTTTAGACATATTGGCACGCATCAACTTTTGCAAAGGGAATGTTTTGTTATTGCTATCGCGCGGAACAAAGCTTATACCCCCTTGGCCGCAGTTATCTGCACCCCTAAACAAACTACGCCAACCTTTCGGTTAGCGTAGCTGTATAATTTATAATATAAAAAGCACTAAAAATTTGGTCCGCCGGTATCCCACCATAAACGTGTGGCAATATCGTCTTTTGCGCCTGTGCCCATTTTACTTACGGCATCTGCAACTGCAGCTGTGTTACCTGTTCTTTCTGAATTAACAAATGGCATCCTTTTTATCCATTGGTCTGCAGGAATAACACCCCAATCGGGGCCGCTGTCATTTTTAGCAACGTGCGGTATTTTAGGATAACCTGTTCTTCTAAAATCTACCCATGCTTCCAGCGTCTGCGTAAAAGCAGCAAGGTATTTTTGTGTAAGTATCTTTTCCAGTTTCAGCTCATTGCCGTCTGCATCGTTCCATGCAACGGTAATGGTAGAAGCAGCGGTAAAGTTATTACGGCCGTCAACAGGGTCAATATAATTAGTCGGTTTGCTGGTAGCATCTGTAATATATGCATCTACGCCACCTGCACCCCAATCAGCAAAGCTCAGCCTTATACCGTTTTCGTAATTGGTTTTAGGGTCACCTGCGCCAACCCAGCCTCTAAGGCCCGCTTCGGCTTTAAGAAATGCCACTTCTGCGGCGGTAAAATCTCTCCTGGTGGTAACGCTGTTAAAGTCGTTAGATACCTTTGACAGAGGAAGGTGGTCTGCCTTTGCCTTAATATAGGCGCCATTGCGTATGCCTTTATAAGGTATAGCAGGGTGGTCTGTAACCATGCTGGCATCAGCTACAGGTGCAAAATATTTTGATATGCGCCCGTCATTTAAGCCAACCATAAAAGACTCTATTACTGCTCCCATGCGGGTATCATCCCACTGGTAACAAATCTGCGCCACCGGCATAATATTGCCCAACAGGCTGTTGGTAAAATTGTCTGCGTTAGTTTCAATAAGCCCGGCAGGGTCGCTCAGTGCTTTTTCACCTTCAGCTTTAGCTGTTACTTTATCAACTTTTGATAACCGCATGGCTAACCTTAAACGCATTGAGTTTACCAGCTTCTGCCATTTAGGTATGCTGCCGGCATAAGCTGTAGGGTCAAACTTTGTAAACCCTGCGTAGTTTACATTTGCTGACAGGTCCGTTTGGATAGAGTCTAGCTGTTTAAAGATCAGCGAATACAGGTCTGATTCTTTATCATAAAGAATAGAATTTGATGTACTGCCGTAGTTAGAATAAATAACCGGGCCATGAATAGCCGCTAATTTAGAGATACCGATAATACGGATCAACTTGGCCCATGTAGCGAACAAGGGTAAATTGTTGGTTTGCGCCAGTTCTATCACCTGTTTTGAAGGTGACATGATGCTACCATATATCCTGTCCCAGTAAACGTTCCAGCGTATGTAGTAAGTGGTATTGTTAACATTACCCACAAAATCTGTTGGTGTAGCCATAAAGCCCATCCATGAATCATAGCAAAGGTCCTCTTCAATCTGGTGGCCGTTAAGGTTAAATATAAGGTTTGAAAACGGCGAACCAACAAGGTTAAAATCCTGTTTCAGGCTTTCGTCTGAAATTTGGTTGGGGTCTGTGTTCGTTTCCTCAAAATTCTTTGTGCACGAGCCTATTGTAACCAGGCATATAAGTGCAACAATTATTTGCTTCATATCAAATTATTTTAATAGATTAAAAAGTTAGTTTCACATTTATGCCGTATGACCTTGTAGGGGGCAGGCCGAAAATATCATTTGACTGTACATTGTTAGCAGTGCTAACAGATTGTTCAGGATCGAATGGTGCTTTTTTATAGAAGAAGAACAGGTTTCTGCCTACCAATGATATTGAAGCATTCTTAACTACAGGGTTAGCATTTTTAGACTTGATGTTGTAACCTATTGCTAACTGGCCCAGCCTTACATTAGTTCTGCTAAACACATACGGTTCCATTATCTTATTCCTGTCACCAATAGCTGAATAGTAAGTATAAGGGTCAATTGTTGTTACTGCCTTTCCATTCATTACTGCGTTAATATTTACATAGCCTTTGTCTCTTGCATCAGCGGTTTCTTCGCTTACACCATAAGAATCAAGAAAGCCCTGTGTTTTAGAAAATGCAACACCGCCAAATTTACCGTTTACAAGCACACTGGCAAACCAGTTGCCGTATGTAAAGTTGTTGTTCCAGCCTGCAATGTAGTCAGGGTTAACGTTACCAACTTTTGTTTGTGTAGCTGCCTTTGTAGGTACAGCATTTGCATCAAGAATAATTTGACCCTGGTCGTTTCTTGCAAATTTATATACATAAACATCGTTAAATGAACCGCCGGCTTTAATAATAGAAGCAAAGCCTTCGTTATCGCCGCCTACCTGGTAGTCAGGATTAGAAGCTATCAGTTCAACAATTTTGTTTTTGTTTTGAGAAGCGTTGATCGAGGTGGTCCAGATAAAGTTTCTTGTGCGTACAGGCGTTGCATTAAGCGTTAATTCAAAGCCATGGTTAGTTATCTTTCCGGCATTTACATAATAAAATGTATAGCCTGAGCCTGAAGGGGCTGATAAGGTAAGAAACTGGTTGGTGCTTACGTCGTTGTAATAAGTAAAGTCAATGCCAAGTTTTCCGTCAAGAAAACGCATTTCAGCGCCAACTTCGTTGCTCACTATTTTTTCGGGTTTCAAGTTTGTAAAAGGCACCTGTGTATTGCGGCCAATGCCACCTGCAGCGTTGTTTATGCTGTTTTGTGGGCTAACCACGTTAAAAGGTACTTCATTAGCTGTTTGAGAAATAGAGCCACGTACTTTTAAGTACGAAATTGCCTTTGGCAGCTTAACCATATCGCTGATAATTGCAGATAAACCAGCAGAAGGATAAAGGTAGCTCTGGTTGCCTGTAAGCGCAAGGGTAGAAGCCCAGTCATTACGGCCGGCAACATCTAAAAACAGGAAGTTTTTAAAACCAAATTGTGCATCTGCAAAAGCGCCTTCCTTAATGGTTGAGTAACCAGTTTGGTTAAATATTACCGTTGGGGGCATGTTAGCAAATGTGAATACATTGGGGTATAGCATAGCAACAGTTCCGTTACCAAAGCTTAAACCATCGTTAAAGTGGTTTTTCTGGTAGCTTACACCTGCTAACGCAGTTAGGTTAAAGTCGCCCCACGTATTGTTATAGGTAAGTATACCATCAGTATACAAGGCCTGGTCAACATACCTTGAGTAAGACCATGTGCCGGTAGAGCTAACCGTTACAGAGTTACCACCTGCTGCAAAACGGTTATCCCTTGTTACATTATTGTAGTCAATATTGCCCCTTGCTTCAAATTTAAGTTTTGGGGTAATATCCCACGATGCTTTTACGCTTGCAATAACGCGGCTGCTCTTTTGCATTTTGGGGTCTTTATTAAGCTCCCAAAAAGGGTTGTTTTGTTTTTCTTCAGTAGAGTACCAGTTCATTTTGTAAAGGTTCCTGCTGCTGTCGAATACCTCGTAGTTCTGTTTAAATGAGGCAAAATCCCTGTCCCTTGCAAAAAGGTACAAACCTGTCAGGGGGTTATTGTAATAACCTGCGCCGGGACGGTTTTTTGATATTTCTGAAGAGAAGATAACATTAGAGCTTAAGGTAACTTTGTCGTTCAGCAATTTAGTGCTTTGGTTAAACGAGAAGTTATTTTTGCTATAGGTATTGGTTGGCATAACACCAGTAGCAGAGATGTTTGAATAGGAGAAGTAAACAGTGGTTTTATCGTTTCCGCCTGCTACTGATACGCCGCTGGTAACTGTTGCCCCTGTGCGAAAGAAATCTTTAATATACCCTTTTTGGTAATTGTCAGATTTTACGTTGTCAATGGGTGATTTTGTGTTATTCACCAGTTGGTCCGGGGTTATTACTGTCAAATCCGGCGCTGTCCAGCTATAGTCGCCGCCTACAGTGCCATACCTGTACTGGAAATCAGGAAGATCTTTTACCTGTTCCAGCACGGTGCTGTGGTTTACTTCTATAGATACTTTCCCGCTTTTACCCTTCCTGGTGGTGATCAAAATAACACCGTTAGCGCCCTGGCTGCCGTAAAGTATGGCAGCATTTGCGCCCCTTAAAACGGTAACACTTTCAATATCTGCAGGGTTAATGGCGGAAAGGCCGTCGCCGCCGTCTGTTCCGCCGTAAGTATCCGGCTGGCCGCCTTTATTGTTTACCATTGGTATACCATCAATTACATACAGTGCCTCACTAAGGCCCTGCAGAGATTTGTTACCTCTTAAAACCGCTTTGGTAGAGCCGCCTGCGCCTGAATTGCTTACTTTAATGTCAATGCCGGCTGCTTTACCGCTTAACGCATCCACAAAATTAATGTCGGCCGTTTTTCTAAGTTCGTCGCCGTTAACTGTTTGCGACGCAAAGGTTAGTGCCTTCTTTTCGCGCCTTACACCCAGGGCCGTAACAACAACTTCACTTAAAGACCCGGTGCTGCCGGATAAAGTAACTGAAACTCCGTTATCTGTTGAGGAAACAGAAAACTCTTTTTGCTCAAAACCAACTGATGAGATCTCCAAAATAATATTACCCGCGGGTACAGATAATGAAAACTTACCATCTGCACTGGTAATTGTTTGGGCCTTATTGCCTTTAACTTTTACGGTAGCCGAGGCTACCCCGTTGTTGGCTGAATCAGTGACAAGCCCTGTCAACTGGCGGCTTTGCGCCGACACAATATTTGCTATTAGTACAAATAGCAGCAGTAACTTAAATCTGGTCATGAATGGTTGTTTTGGTTTATTAAAAAATTGCTCATATTAAACAGCTTAAAATTATACGGCCATAAAAATCCCAAACGGGTTGCAAAAACCAGTACGGAATTGATTACCTGGAATTTCTTCCAGGTGCTTTTGTCAAAAAAAGGTTGGGTATGGTTATACCATGTATGGCGACGCGTGAAGACAGTTACCTGTGCATATTACCGGTTAGCAGGTGAATACTTACCTTAAAATATTTCTCGTTTATTTAACGAATATATAAAATGGTTATCAAAATAATAACAATTTGTTAAAAAAAATTCTAAATTATTAGAATATTTGTTTTTTAGTTAGGTGTCAATCTTTTGCAGTATTTATGTCTTAGAATCAGGATGCCCCTATATGTAACCTTATCTGCAAGAGTCTTATAGTACTGGTTTGTAGTGTTTAGTACAAAAGCCCAATAAATACCTAAAGCAGGTGACAACTAAATGCCCTGGTTGCTATAACTGCGTATGCTTGTCCCATTAAAAAAATGCTACATTCGAATGATGTATAACATACTTAAACCAGGCCGCATAGCTGTTGCTTTGTTATCATTAATATTATTAAGCAATTGCGGTACTGCAAAAAATAACGTGCATAAAAGTGATGATGGCTTCGTGCGCATATTCGATGGCAGTACATTAAATAACTGGGTGGGTGATACAATTTATTGGAGGGTGGAAGATAGCTGCCTGGTAGGCGTTGTTACACCCGCAACATTGTTAAAACGCAACACGTTTATTATATGGCAGGGCGAGATGCCGCAAAACTTTGAGCTAAAGGTAAACTTCAAGGTTTCGGCGGAAGGAAACAGCGGCATCAATTACCGGAGCGAAAAAATGGAAGGTTTTCCATACGCATTGCGGGGATACCAGGCAGACCTTGATGGCGCAGAGAATTATACAGGCAGCAACTATGAAGAACGCAGGCGCACCACGCTTGCCTCACGTGGAGAGCAAACTGTATTGCCGCCATTAGCCGTTTCCACAGACTCCCTGCAGGCACATATTGGCAACAACCAATGGCTGCCTAAAGTGGTAACAGGCTCACTTGGCGACGCGGCAACGCTTAAAGCAGCTATTAAAAAAGATGATTGGAATGAATACCACATAGTAGTACGTGGCAACCATATGCAACACTACATTAATGGCGTACTGATGAGTGACGTTACAGATAATGACACCGTTAATAGGCGCTTTACCGGCTACCTCGGCGTACAGGTACACGTAGGCCCGCCAATGCGGATAGCCTACCGTAATTTCCGGATGAAGAAATTGAATTAGCATCATGCAAAGCCCAATACAGATATATAGCTTGCACACCGGGGACCAATGCAAACGTCGCTTCTTATCGTGCTATTATTTCACCAATTCTTTCATTTCCTTCCACTCATAAATATTAACCGCACCATGCGGCTGTTGTGCAGCGTGTGCCATGGCTTTGGCAACATCTTTACCTTCAATGCCCCTGAATTTACTTATCGAGCCCATGAACAGCGGGTTAATTACGCGAAATAAACCTATCAAAAATTTTTCCATCGGGCGTTTTTCATTTGTTCTGTTGCCCATAAGCATTGAGGGACGGAATATGTGCGTGTACTTATATTTCAACGCAATAATATCCCTTTCAGTTTCGCCCTTGGTTCTTATATAAAATATTTTAGAATCAGCATTAGGCCCCACCGCTGAAACAAGCAGTACAGATGTTGCACCGTTTTCTTTGGCAATAGTTGCCGCGAATACAGGGTAATCGTGGTCTACCCGGTAATATAATTGCTGATCAGGCGTGTTGGCTTTGGTTGTACCAAGTGCTATAAAAACATCGTCGCCGGTAATGCTTTGTTTTAATAAGGGCAGGCTGTTATAGTCGCCGATCAGTACATTCAATTTTGGATGATTTAGGGCAAGCGGCCTGCGTACAACAACAGTAACCAGCGCATAGTCCGGGCTGTTTAATAACTCCTGCAACAAATAAGAGCCAATAAAACCGCTGGCGCCAAAAATAATTGCTTTTTTCATTGTGTGATAGTGGGTATAAAGGTAGGTGTTAGTAAAATAGTAGGGTAGTCTCAATCTTTCAAAAGTGCCCTCACACTATAAAATACACACTAAACTTCGCGCCTTCGCCTGGTATGCCTTCGGCGGTAATACGGCCGCGGTGGTTGTCCATAATTTTTTTGCAAATGGCAAGGCCAATGCCTGTGCCCTCGTATTCGTTTCTGCCGTGCAGCCGCTGAAAAACTTCAAATATTTTTTCGTTGTATTGTGGCTCAAAGCCAATGCCATTGTCTGCAATGGTTATGCAGTAATAATTCACCGGCCCTTTTACATAACTGCCGGAAACATGTATTTGCAGCGGCCGGCTTTTGCTGGCAAACTTAACAGCGTTGGATAACAGGTTTGAAAACAGCTGGTGCATTTGAAAATTTATGGCATTTATTAAGGGCACATCTGCAAGGTTTATAATTACCGTGTTGCGCGGAAGCCCCTCTGTCATCTCTTTTATTATTTCCAAAATGTTTATGGGCTGAAAAAGCTTTTCGTAAGTGTTTGTTCTTGAGAAGCTCAGCAGGTCGTTTATAAGCGCCTGCATACGTGTTGCAGATACTTTTATTTTTTCAAAGTAGTACCAGCTTTTCTCCGGCATCTGGCTTTTGCCGGCTTGTTGCAGCAGTGATATAAAGGTTAATATCTTCCGCAGCGGCTCCTGCAGGTCGTGGCTTGACACGTAAGCAAAACTTGCAAGCTCATTGTTCTTTTGTTCAAGTTCATCGTTAAGTTGCTGTAGGTCGCGCGTACGTTCAACTACTTTCATTTCAAGTTCACGGGCATAGTTTTGTTGCAGGGTAATGTCGGCCATTGTGCCGAGTTGCTTAACCGGTTTGCCCTCGTCGTTAAAAACTATTTTCGCGCTTGCTTTTACCCAATGTATTGACCCATCGTTGTGTACCGCCCTGAATTGAAGGTCAAGGGTGCCTGTTTGCAGCGCTTCTGCCAATGCATTATTTCTCAGGGCTACATCATCGGGGTGCACACGCTGTCTTATTTCTGAATGTGTTGGGTTGGTACCCGGCTGCAAACCAAGTATTTCAAGGTAACGGTCGTTATACAAAAGTTTACCCGTTTGCATATCAAGGTCCCAAATACCTGTTTCGCTGGTATCTATGGCTATGCTAAGGCGCGCCTCATTCTCGGCCAGTTTCTCCCTTGCCGCTAATTCGGGCCGCATATCACGCATTACAGTGCCTATGGCTATTGGTTCGCCGGTTTGATCATCATCAATGCGGTGACAATTATTAAACAACGGAATAAGCTCACCCGTTTTCCCATTTTTTATAGCAAATTGCCCGGCCCACCTGCCTTTGGCCATTACGGAAGGAATAATTTCGCTGGCTACAAATGCAAACTGCTCGGGCGTGTGAAAATCTGAAATGGGTGTCTCCGTTACGTCAGCATCTTCATCAATGCCTAATATATTCCTGCCCGCCTTATTAATGTAACTGTTTTTCCCGTCCATTCGTAGAATGGCCATCAGGTCAACGCTTTGGTCAACCAGCGTTAACAGTTTGCGTATATCGTACTTTGCTGTTAACTCAAGGGTAATATCCTGTAGTATGCCGTTAAAGCGCACAGGCTGTTTCTCTTCATTAAAAAACGCTTTGCCCTTTGCCTTTACTTTTCTTTCTTCACCCTTATTGTTAATAATGCCGTATTCAATTTCGTACAACCCGCCTGAGCTATATTCAAGCGCGCGCTTTATGGCGTCTGTTACCCTTTGCCTGTCTTTTTCAGCGATTGCCGCAATAGCAACCGAAAGGTCAATCTCTTCATCCGGCCGCAAGCCAAACCATTCTTTAAGGCGCGCGTTACCGGTAAATTTTTGGTTAAGCGGGTTTAGGTCCCATGTGCCTAATTCGGCAGCATCAAGTGCAAATGCATATTGCGTATAAGCCTCCTGCAGATAAGAGTAACCCTGCACTTTTTGGGTTGTTTCAACACAGGTTACAAGCACACCGCCAATATTGCCATCTTCGTCATAAGCCGGGCTATAGCTAAACGTCCAGTAAATTTGTTCCATGCCACCGTTGCGGTAAAAAGGTACAAGCTGGTCTTCAAAGTACACTGCTTTGCCGGTTTCAATAACACCGCGTATTAGCGTGCCTGAAAACTCCCATACATCAGCCCAAACTTCTGCGGCTTTTTTGCCAATGGCGGGGTGCTTGCCCTGTACGCCAAGGCTTGGCAGAAATGCATCGTTATAAAAACATAAAAGATCTTCGCCCCAAAATAACAGCATGGGAAACCCTGAGTGCAGCAGGTCACCCAGTTTGGTAAGTAAAACAACGGGCCATGTTTCGGGTATGCCCAGTGAGGTAGTGCTCCAGTCAGTGGTACGAATTAATTCTGCTGTTTCACCGCCGCCGTGTAAAAAAGAAAGTAGCCGGGCGTTTTGGTCCATCTAAAAAAATTATGCTTGTAATATATGGTTTTTACCGGGAAGTTTTAAAAAGAGGGAAGAAGAAAGCACGATTTACAAAGTACGAAGGTGGAAACGAAACATGTTTGCTTAACGGATACAAGTTTAACGCGAAAAACAGCGAAATTTTGAAATGAACCAACAAGTTTTTCTTTCTATAAATCCGACATTTGTTTTTTAAAGGCAAAATTTGAGTTTTGAATATGGATGAAATTAGTAGTAAGCCCGGTACAGACGCAACGGCATTAAATAAATTGCTGACCAATGAGCAACTGGAAATTATTAATTCAACAGGCGACATTAGAATAAATGCTGTGGCTGGGTCTGGCAAAACCACAACTATTATTGAATATGCGGACTCACGGCCTAAAGATGCAAGAATTTTATACCTGGCATTTAACAGGTCAGTAAAACTGGAAGCCGCCCGCAAATTTGAAGCCCGGGGGCTTACAAATGTAAAAGTTGAAACGGCGCATTCGCTGGCATATAAATATATTGTGCCCGGCAGCGGCTACACCATAAAGGCGCAGGGCTATAAAACCCATGAAATAGTTGAATTGCTTGGGCTTACGGGCAACGGCGAAAAACATGCTGAATACATTATTGCTAACCACATAAATAAATTTATAACATATTTCTGCAATAGTGATAAACTAAAGGTGCAGCACCTTAACTACCTTGATATTGTATTTGACAATAAAGCTAAAAAATTTGCCGGGGCAGTGTATAAATACATTGAGGATGGCACAAGGCTTCTGCTGTCTAAAATGAATAAAGCGGAAATTGAAATAACCCATGATTTTTACCTGAAAAAATTTCAATTAAGCAATCCCCGGTTGCCTTACGACTACATTTTATTTGATGAAGGGCAGGATGCATCGCCTGCCATGCTTGATGTTTTTTTGAAACAGAAGGCGGTTAAAGTAATAGTAGGCGATACACACCAGCAAATTTACACATGGCGCCATGCTGTTAACTCACTGGCAAAAACCGATTTCAATACTTTAAACCTTTCTGCCAGTTTTCGCTTTAAACAGGATATTGCCAGCCTTGCCACTGATATTCTTTATTGGAAAAACCATTTGTACGAATGCGCGCGTGTTTTAATTACCGGTAAAGGCCACGGCAATAAAAAAGCAACTAAGGCAACCATTGGAAGAACCAACCTGGGCCTGCTTTTAAAAGCGATTGAGTACATTACCGACAACAGGAAAGTAAAGCACATTTATTTTGAAGGCAATATTAACTCGTACACCTATGCAGATGATGGTGCATCCTTATATGATGTATTAAATCTTTATAACAATAAGCACGACCGTATTCGTGATAAGCTTATCAGTTCAATGAACAATATGGGCGACCTTGAAGAGTATGTTGAAAAAACAGAAGATGCCCAACTGGCCATGATGGCAGAGATAGTAAAAGAATATGGTAACGAAATACCGGGTATTATCAAATCATTAAAAGACTTGCATACTGGTGATGAGGACCGGGCTAAGGCAGAAATGATATTTTCCACCGTGCACCGCGCCAAAGGGATGGAATACGACATTGTTTACCTGGTGGAAGATTTTATTACGGAAGAAAAACTGGAGAAGCAGGTAGCCAATACTAAAGAAGTTGAGGAGCCGGTTAATACGGCAAAATTGAATGAAGAAATAAACCTGCTTTACGTGGCCGTAACCCGCACCAAAGCTGTACTTCATATTCCCGAGGCATTGGTACCCAAAGGTTTTCCCGTTGTTTCATCTATTCAAATTATAAAAGGAAAAAGTACCTCTGGCGATAAGCAAACAGCCGGTAATAAAGCATCTAAAGATGTAAAGCTTAACGAAAAAACGTATACTGTTTCGGAGAAAAGGGAATCGTATAAAGACGCCTACCAGCCATGGACGCCGGAGTTGGACAACAAATTAAAAGAAATGGCAGGCAATGGCGCATCAATAACCGCCATGGCAGAACACTTTAAACGCACAAAAGGCGCTATACACGCAAGACTTAAAAGATTAGAGTATTACACGGAGTAGTGCCGTGGCCGGCCCGTTTGCACAAAACACTTACACTGTTAAGGCGCCGCGAAACCCTCTTGCTGCGTAGTAAGACTCAGCACCATTGTGGTATAGAAAAACGGTGTTATAGCGGCGGTCGCAAAATATAGCGCCACCAAGGTTTCTAATATCGGAAGGTGTTTTTACCCAACTGGATGTTTTGGTGTCAAAATCGCCAAGCTGCTGCAGCATCCTGTATTGATCTTCGGTTAATATTTCTATACCCATTTCTTCAGCCATGTTAACTGCACTGTCAGCTGGTTTAAATTCTTTCCTGGCTTCAAGTGCCTCATGGTCGTAACAAATGCTTCTGCGGCCTTTTGGGCTTTCGGCCGAGCAATCATAAAAAATATACTCACCTGTTTTTCTGTCAAAGCCAACAACATCAGGCTCGCCGCCGCTTTCCTCCATTGCGTTTAATAACGATAGTTTTGTGGAATTAGCTTCTAGCTTCGCCTGTACATCAGCCCATACAACGCTTTTATGCCGCTGCATGTTTTTAGCGAAACGGGTTTGCAGAGTGGTGATAAGAACTTTGCTTTCCTCTGCTGATAGCTTGTTTTTATTGCTATTCATAACATGCTTACCTTTTATCTCTTTAGATAATCTTCAATACCATACCAATGTACGTTTTAATACTTATCTAAAAAACAAGTTTCAGTTCCTGTTTGCATGTAGTTGCACCTTCGCCCGGGTCGATTTTAATAGAAAAACTAAAGCCCTATGTTTGCGCATAAGGCTATTAGTAAAAGGTTTCAGCTAATTAAGTTAATTATGTTTCCCTCCTTTAAGTTTCGCCTTCACTTATGATCAGCCAAATACTTCTCCAACTTCTCTATGTTCTGCTTTAAGCCTTCTGCTGCGTTATGAGCTTTTACCACAATTTCCCGTATGTCTGCTGTGTCAAATAGCATACACCAGTCTATTGATGTTTCATCGCCTTTAGCCTCAAACAAAACAGTAGTAATAAAATGGGGGTTAAAATGTTCATACACTATTTTCTTTAAAGGAATTATTTCCTTATAAACACTCCTGTTAGGGTAGTTGGTACCATCAGGCCCATGCATGGTTAACTTCCATTCACCACCTTCTTTTACATCCATCATGTGAATTGTGTTGGTAAAGCCGTTAGGGCCCCACCAGTTTGCAATATGTTCAGGGTTTGTCCACACTTCCCACATAAGGGTAATAGGCGCTTTAAACGTACGGGTTATACGCAGCTCCCTGTCAGTTGTTTTTTCCATGGCTTTGTTTTTATTTTTTTTGAATTTTTTCCAAATACTTTTCAAGGCTGTCAAAGCGGCTGTCCCAAATTTTTCTTAGTTCGGCTAACCAAAAGTCAATCTCCTTCATGCTGTCCATATTAATTTGGTAATATATCTCCCGGCCCTTTTGATTAGCCTCAACCAGGCCGCACTCGGTAAGTATTTGAATGTGCTTTGAAACAGTAGACCTTGCCGTAGCAAATTTCTCGCCTATAGCCCCTGCTGTAATTGTTTGCGAAGCCAGCAATACCAGTATGGCCCGCCTTGTAGGGTCGGCAATAGCCTGGAAAATATCACGCCGTAAGATCATCGTGTCGTTATTTGACGACAAATTTAATATGACGTCATTTAACGACAAAATATTTTTTAATTTATAAATGAGGAAAAGGAACTGATACTAAACCGCTATCAAGATATCTAATTTATCCAATAGAAATTGCATAAAGATTTCATTTTGCTGTTTTCGTTTGCAATTTCTTTAAGAGCCTTTTCAAGATGGTCTTCCATGTGTTCTATTGTAT